>OFTX01000340.1_pt1 | contig 26377 bp, 20 predicted proteins | sample 1775051 | NCBI WGS metagenome assembly OFTX01 (sample SAMN08195772, study PRJEB24354) | sludge metagenome | isolation source: sludge from phenol fed wastewater aerobic bioreactor A | place: India: Nagpur | collected 2016-09-15
TTCGCTCACCTCCGATCGCCGCCGAGTAGCCAGGGCCGCCATGCCGCCAGATCCCCTCCGTTCCCTGTCCTCGCCGCCCGCCGAAGCCGGTCGTCCGGCGGTCGTCGCCGTACGGCCGTCGGTGCTGCGGCTGGGGCTCGGCGCCCGCCTCGCCGGCGCGGCGCGGCCCGGACACCGCCGCCGACCAGGTGTCCCGCATGTTGGCCCTCGTGCCGTACATCTCGCGGCGACCCGGGGTGTCCATCTCCGAGTTGGCCCAGGAGTTCGGCGTCGGCATCGACCAGATCACCGCCGATCTCAACCTGCTGATGGTCTGCGGGGAGCCCGGCTACTACCCGAACGAACTGATTGACGTGGTGCTCGACGAGGACGACGGAACGGTCTCAATCGCGTACGACGCTGGTATCGATCGCCCGGTGCGGCTGAGCCCCGATGAGGCCGTCACGTTGACCGTCGCGCTCCGGGCCCTCGCGGACCTACCGGATCTGGTCGACGCCGACGCCGTGCACTCGGCCCTGGCCAAGCTCGAATCCGCTGCGGGACCGGTCCCCGCGATCACCGTCGCCGCCGCCGATCCGACCCCCGCGCTGGGGACCGTGCGGAAAGCCGTGGAGAGTGGCCACCGGCTGTGGATGCGGTACTACACCGCGTCGCGCGATGAGCTCACCGAACGGGAGGTCGACCCGATTCGGATCCTCGTCATCGACGGTCACGCCTATCTGGAGGGCTACTGCTACAGCGCACAATCCATCCGCCGATTCCGCGTCGACCGGATCGACGAGGTGCGCATGCTCGACGTGCCCGCGCAACCGCCGCTATGGGTCGGTGCCGACGTTCCGCTGGCCCTGTTCACGCCCGGGCGCGACGCCCCACCCGTGACGTTGCATCTGGAACCGGCGGCCGCATGGGTCGCCGAGTACTACCTGATGGATGACATCGCGGAATCCGCTGACGATCCGGGTGCGTTGGACGTGCGCATGCGGGCGTCCGACGAGGAGTGGCTCATCCGGCTGGTGCTCTCGCTCGGGGGCGCGGCCACCATCGTCGATCGCCCCGACCTGGCCGAGCAGGTGGCGTTGCGCGCCCGCGCCGCGCTAGCGGCCTACGAGCACATGCCGTCGCCGGGCGGATCGATCGAGACGACACCGGACGTCCCGCAATAACTGCGTAGGATCGGCGTACCGGGTCCGCTTCCGTGCCCGCATCGCCCATGAGCATGAGTACGTCAGGGGAAATAATCGTGCCATCGCTGCGCCGACGTGGACCTGCGCGGCCCGCGGACGGGTCGATGACCCTGATGGAGCACCTGTACGAGCTCCGTCATCGGATGTTCCTCGCCGTCCTTGCGATCTTCGTCGGTTCGGCAATCGGTTTCATCTGGTTCTCGGTGGGCATCCCGGCGCGGCACATCCGTCCGCCCGGCGAGATCCTCATCGAGCCCTACTGCGCCGTGCCGCCGACGCGGCGTGTCACGTTCAACGGCACCGGCACATGCACCCTACTGGCCACCACTCCGTTCTCGACGCTGCAGCTTCGCCTGACCGCCGCGGTGATGGCCGGCGCCGTCCTCAGCTGTCCGCTGTGGCTCTACCAGCTGTGGGCGTATGTCGGCCCGGCGCTGTACAGCAAGGAGAAGAAGTTCGCGCTGAGCTTCACCGGGATCGGGGCGGCGCTCTTCGCTGGGGGCATGGTGCTCGCCTACCTGGTGATCCCGGAGGCGCTGAAGGTACTGCTCGGTTTCGGTGGTCAGTACGTGGACGCGGCGCTGGATCCGCAGGGGTACTACAAGTTCCTGATCGGCATGATGCTCATCTTCGGAGTGTCACTGGAACTGCCGTTACTGCTGGTGATGCTGAACTTCGCGGGCGTGGTCAAGGGCGCCAAGCTGGCCAAGGCACGCCGTTACGCCTTCTTCGGGCTGATCGTGTTCGCGGGGATCGCGGTGCCCGGCAACGATCCGGTGAGCATGAGCGTGTTGGCCGTCACCCTGTGTGTGCTCTATGAAGGCGCCGTGCAGGTGTCCAAGGCGCACGACCGCAGGAAGCTGAAGGTGGCCGCCGCGTCCTATGCGCAGTTGCCGGACGACGTGGCGTCGTCGCTGGAGCCGGGTGACCTGCCCGGGTCGGACGGCGATTCGGCCGTCGATCTGGGTGCAGCAGGGGACATCGACGCACCCGCGCCGGTGGAGGCAGCGGAGCCGATCCGGTCGGCCGCGCCGGCCGCGAACTCCGTCATATCCGCTGGCGATGGTCGCGGCGACACGATACGGAGCGACGACGGCTGGGCCGACGTGACCTGAGACCCGATGTGACACGCTGGGTGCGTGTCCGCCGACGATTCGCCCCGCACACCGGCGGAGCGATACGCCGCCGCGGCTGTCCGCGCCGCCTACCCGGGTATGACGCGGTTCGCGGCCACGCAACCGTTCGAACTCGACCCGTTCCAGATCGAGGCCTGCCAGGCACTCGAACGCGGCGAGTGCGTGCTGGTGTGCGCACCAACCGGGGCCGGCAAGACCGTGGTCGGGGAGTTCGCTGTCGCCCGGGCGCTCGCGGCAGGGGCCAAGTGCTTCTACACGACACCGATCAAGGCGCTGTCCAACCAGAAGTACGGGGATCTGACCGCGGAGTACGGCAGCGACACGGTCGGATTGCTCACCGGTGACACGTCGATCAACTCGCACGCACCCATCGCCGTGATGACGACCGAGGTGCTGCGGAACATGCTGTACGCCGGATCGCCCGACCTGGACGGGCTGGCCGCCGTCGTGCTGGACGAGGTGCACTTCCTCGCCGACAAGTTCCGCGGCGCGGTCTGGGAAGAGGTGATCCTGCACCTGCCGACGACCGTCCAAGTGGTCGGGCTGTCGGCGACGGTGTCGAACGCCGAGGAGTTCGGCGATTGGCTCCGGACCGTGCGCGGACAGACGACCGTCGTGGTGGATGAGGTCCGCCCGGTGCCGTTGTGGCAGCACATGATGGTCGGGCGGCGGATTTTCGACCTCTACGCCGAACGGACCGACGAGCCCACCGGCCGCGAGGCACGCGACTCACGGCGACGCATCGACCCGGCGTTGCAGCGCGCGATCTCCGCCGCTGCCTCGGCTGTGTCCCGCTCCGGGTTCGGCCCACGCGAGCCGCGATCGGGGTCGCGATCGGTGCCGGGTCGCGGGCGCGAAGCCGCGCGGTGGCGACCGGCTCCGCGCCCCGTCATGCTCGATCGGCTGGACGCCGCCGGTCTGCTCCCGGCGATCGTGTTCGTGTTCTCGCGAGCGGGATGCGATGCCGCGGTCGAGCAGTGCTTGCGAGCGGGCATCCGGCTGGCCGACGATCACGAGCGCGCCGCCATCGGCCTCATCGTGGACCGGCACACGGCCGGATTGCCGCCGGCGGACCTGGAGACACTGGGGTACTGGTCGTGGCGCGCCGCACTGGAGCGTGGGATCGCCGCGCATCACGCGGGGTTACTGCCGGCGTTCAAAGAGACCGTCGAGGAGCTCTTCGCCGAAGGCCTGGTGAAGGTCGTCTTCGCGACCGAGACCCTCGCGCTGGGCATCAACATGCCGGCGCGCACCGTAGTCCTGGAACGGCTCGTCAAGTACAACGGCGAGAGCCATGCGGAGGTCACCCCGGGGGAGTACACGCAGCGCACGGGCCGTGCCGGGCGGCGGGGGATCGACATCGAGGGCCATGCGGTGGTCGTGTGGTCGCCGGAGGTCGACGTGCACGCGGTCGCGGGCCTGGCCGCGGCGCGTACCTTCCCGCTGCGCAGCTCGTTCCGGCCCACCTACAACATGACCGTGAACCTTATCGCGCGTCGCGGCCGGGCAGCGGCACGTTCCCTGCTGGAACAGTCCTTCGCGCAATTCCAGACGGATCGCACGATCGTCGGCAAGGCGAGGCAGGTACGCCTCGGGGACGAGCGCATCCATGAGTTGGAGACGACCCTGGTCTGCGAGCACGGCGACGCCGCCGAATACGCGGATCTGGTCACCCGGCTCGCCAGCGCCGAGCGGGCGGCGGCGAGCAAGCGGTCGTCCCGCCGATGGGAGACGATCCGATCCGATCTCGCGGCGCTGCGCCGGGGCGATGTGATCTACGTCCCGGCCGGCCGACGGACCGGCCTGGCCGTTGTCCTGGACGCGCGTCCCGGCCCGGACGGCAGCGTACGGCCGCTCGTGGCCACCGACCGCGCGTGGGCCGGTCGCCTGGCGGCAGCCGACTTCCGTGGCGCGGTACCGGTTCTCGGCAGGCTGAGGTTGCGGAAGCACACCGAACATCGCGAGCCTTCGGTGCGGCGCGATCTGGCATCGGCGTTGGCGTCGTCCGGGATCCGCCCTCCGGTTCGCGGCGTCCGGAGCCGCGGGTCGATTGCCGGCGGTGCGGAAGGTGCGACCGACACCGATGCCGCCCGGATCGAAGTGCTGCGGCGAGCCGTCCGGTCGCATCCGGTCCATTCCTGCCCCGATCGCGAGTGGCACCTGCAGACTGCGCGTGCGCTAACGGTTTTGGCGGCGCAGAACCAGGAGCTTCGCGGCCAGGTCGAACGGTCGCGGCAATCGCTCGGCCGTTCGCTCGATCGGATCGCGGACCTGTTGACGTCACTGGGATACCTTGACGGCGATCAGGCGACCGGCGCGGGGCGCATGCTGCAGCGGGTGTGGTCGGAGAGCGACCTGGTGGCCACCGAGTGCGTCCGGCGGGGTGTGTGGGCGCAGCTGCCTGCCGGTGAGTTGGCGGCGGCGGTCTCGGCGCTCGTGTTCGAGTCGCGGCGTGACCTGCCGGCCAGCCGGCGAGCTCTCACCGGACCGGTGGGGGACGCCGTGCAGGCCGTCGTGGATGTCTGGCAGGACGTGGTGGCGGACGAGGATCGGTTCGGCGTCGATCGCAGCCGTGCTCCGGACCCCGGGTTCGCGACGGCGGTGTGCGTGTGGGCGGACGGTGGAACCCTGGCGGACGCGCTGGCGAGTGCGGCGACCGGCGGCGTAGACCTCTCGCCCGGGGACTTCGTGCGCTGGTGCCGGCAGACCGTCGATCTGCTCGACCAGATCCGGATCGCTGCCCCGATCGCGGCCGCCCCGCGCGCGGGCGAGGCCATAGCTGCGATCCGCCGCGGTGTCGTGGCGCTCGGTGTCGACTGAACTCGGCGCGACGTTACGAGGCGGCAGCCGGCCCGCTACTGACATTTCGGCTTCCAATCCTTACGCTGTGCCGATGGCGAGCCGCGCAGGCACGTGCGCCCGCCTGTGGTTGGATCATGACGACCGGTACCACGTCCGGGCGAGCACTCACGACACCGACGGAGGCATTGATGACGACGCCGAACGGCTCCGACGCCCCCAGCGACGAAGCCCCGCAGCCCGCGCAGCCGTGGCCGACCTACCCGCCGCCGCAGGCGCCGGAACAGGCTTCGGCACCCGCGTGGGAGTCGGCACCACAGGCACCCGAGCAGGACGCTGCCCCCGCATGGCAGGCGGCTCCGGAACCCGGACCACAAGCGGCTGCGCAGTCGGGCACACAGCCGGCCGCGTCTGTCTGGCAGGCGGCCGCCGCGCCCGAAGCGGCGGCACAACCCTCGCCCGCATCTGCGCCGTCGCCGGCGCATGCTGCACCACCCCCACCGGCGGCGCCCGCGGCGTATGAACAGCCGGGCCAATACGGGCAACCGGCCGGATACAGCCAGCCGACGACCTACGGTCAGGCGGCGCAATACGGTCAGCCCGCTGGCTACGCCCAGGCCGGGTACGCGCAACCGCAGGGCTATGGTCAATCCACAGCTGGTCAATCCACAGCTGGTCAATCCACAGCTGGCCAATCGGCGGGATACAACCAGCCCGGGTACGCGGCGCCGGCGTACGGCCAGCAGCCCACGCAGAGCTTTGCCCAGCCGACCTACGGCCAACAGGCGTCGACCCCCGCCCAGGGCGGGTACGGGGCCGGGCCCGCCGCCTATGAGCAGCCTCCGGCGTACGCACAGCCGAACTCATACGGGTGGTCCGACACCCCCGCGCAGCAGCCAGGGTTCGGCCAGCAGACGGCGCTCGCTGAGCCTCCGGCGGCCCCGAAGAAGTCGCACGCCGGCGCGATCGTCGGCGTGCTTCTGGCGGCGGTGGTGCTGGCCGCGGCCGCCGTCGTGCTGTTCTGGAAACCGGGCTATCTGAACACGACAGTGTTCGACAAGACGGCCTTGCAGCAGGGGGTGACGTCGATCCTGACCAATGCCCCGACCGACAACCCGTCCGGTTACGGCCTGTCGGACATCGCCAACGTCACCTGCCCCTCCGGCGTGAAGGTGAAGGCGGGGGACACGTTCACCTGCACGCTCACCCAGGCTGGCGCCGACAAATCGGTGACGGTGACGATTGTCGACGGCAGCGGCGCCTACAAGGTCGGGATCCCGCACTGACCTAGGGTCGCCTAAGGTCGTGGTCCGCGCCACGTCCCAGGTTCAGTTCCGGGCCTGGTCAAGGGCGGTTCGGCCGAGTACTTCGACCGTGACCAGTGCTCAAGTAATACGGCCGTGCGTCGATAGCGGAGGCATGACCGCCCACGCTGCACTCGCGAGCAGGGGCGCCTCCGTCCGCGCCAAGGCGCGCCGGGGGCTGCCTCGGGCCTCGCGGGCAGTGTTCGTCGATCTCGCCATGTGGATGGTCGGGCTGGGCGTCGTGGTCGGCGCCGTGTTCCCCCTCCTCACGGTGGTGCTCGGCGTGCCGGTCGACGCCGCGCTGACCGTCCGGATCTTCGTCGCCACGGTGTTCGCGGGGCTGCTGGTGGGCGGGGTCAACTGGTGGCTGGCTCGGCGGGTGATCGGGCCACGGCTGCGCACGCTGAGCGGCGGCATGCAGCAGGTGGCCGCTACGCTGCGCCACGCCAGTGAAACCGGCGACTGGTCGGGGTGCGATGACGGCACATGCCTCCTACCGGTGGATTCCGATGACGAGTTGGGTGATGGCGCCCGCGCTTTCAACGCATTGGTCGGCGCGCTCGCCGACTCGCATCGGGTCGAGTCAGCGATCCGCGACCTGTTCCAGACGTTGTCGAGCCACCTGGAGGTCGATCGGCTTGCCGCCGCCTCGCTCGACTGGGTTGCCGGGCAAGTTCACGCCACGGCCGGTGCGTTCCTGGTGTGTCGCGACGATGAGCTCTGCCGAGCCGCAGCCTGCGGCACGATCGATGACGCACCACTGTGCGTCGCACCGGAACTCCAGGCGATGCTCCGGACCGAGACGACACGCCGTGTCGCGGTCGCTCTCGCAGGGTCGGAGTCTGCCTGGGCCGTGCCGCTCACATTCGCCGAGCAGCCATTGGGCGTGATCGTGCTGGCGGACACCCGCCCGGTGAGCCCGGAGGGTGAGCGCCTACTGGACCTGTTCCGGCGCGCGGTCGCAGTCTCGCTGCACAACGCGCTGACCCACGAACGCTCCCAACAGCTCGCGCAGTGGGACCCTCTCACGGGTTGCGCCAATCGCCGCTCCGGCATGGCGAACCTGGAGGAGGCCCTTGCGGCTCGGAGTCGGGCCGAGGTCGGCGTGCTGATGATCGACCTCGACCATTTCAAGCGCGTGAATGACGCCTTCGGCCACCTCGTCGGTGACCAGGTGCTCAGCCACGCTGCCCGGACGATCGCCGGTTGCCTGCGTTCGACCGACACCCTCGTCCGCTACGGCGGCGAGGAGTTCCTCGCCATCCTGCCCGGCACGAGCGCACGCGACCTGATCGGCGCCGCCCGGCGCATCACGCTCGCCCTGGAGCACTCACCGATCACCATCGACCAGAACACCATCCGGGTGACCGTCAGCGTCGGCGCGGCCCTGCACACCACCACCGGCGAGCAGGACGTCGAGGGCCTCTTGCGCGACGCCGATCGCGCGCTCTACGCGGCAAAGTCCGGCGGGCGCAACCGCGCCGTTCTCGCCGTCCCCGAGCCGGCACATCACCACCACAGCACAGCGCCCGCATAGCACCGCGTACGTACCAACCCCATGACAGCTGGCGGCGAGATCACCGCGGCAGGTCAGCGAGCGCTGCGAGCAGCCGTTCGACAGATCGACCGATGGGGTGCTCGCGCGCCAGGTCCGCCAGCCGGTCCGGATCGTGCGCCGCACGCGGAAGCCGGAACGAACCCGTCGGCGTGCTGGCCTCGACCGCCGCATCTCGGCGCACGTGCACGACACGTGCTGCCGCGCGCAGATAGTCGACAGCTCCCGCAATGCGGCCGCGCAGCGCTGGCGAGAGCGGCGACGCCTCCTGCTGCGCCACCGCGATCACCGCCTCGATCGAGCCGTAGTCCGCCACCAGTCGCGCCGCGGTCTTCTCGCCGATACCGGGCACTCCCGGCAGGCCGTCCGACGGATCGCCGCGCAGCGTCGCCATGACGGCGTAGCCCGGCCCGTCGACGCCGTAGCGCTCGTGCAGCAGACGCGAATCGATGACGGCGGCATTGCCCATCCCACCTCCCATATAGCGCACCGTCACCGGCGCCGGTAGGTCACGCACCAGTTGGAACAGATCGCGGTCGCCGGACACGATCTCGACGGGTTCCGTCCATTCCGTTTCGGCGAGCGTTCCGATCACGTCGTCCGCCTCGCACTCCGGCGCGCCGGCCGTCGCGATCCCGACAGCGTCCAGCACGTCCAAGATCACCGGGACCTGCCAGGCGAGTTCGTCCGGAACCTCCTCTGCAGTCGCGGAGCCGGCCACGTCCAAGACCGCTGCATCCGACGCAGGTGCGCCCGGATCGGCCCCACCCGAGAACGTCGTCATAGGCGGTTCGTCCGCCACCCGATGCGCCTTGTAGCTCGGAACCAGGGCCACCCGCCACGCCGGCCGCCAATCGACATCGAGGCACGCCACGGCGCGCCGGGGTTGTCCCTCCGCGATGACGCGCGCCAGCATGTCCACCGTTCCGCGGATCGCATTCACCGGCCGGCCATGCGGACCGGCGATCGACGACGGCAGGGCGTAGAACGCGCGGAAGTACAGCCCGGCGAGGTCGTAGAGTTGCAGCACAACCCGTGACGCTACCGAACCGGCGCCCGATACGCTGATCGCTGTGTCCTCCTCCTCGATGGCTCCCGCCCCGATGTCCGCAGCCACGCCTCCCACCGCTGTGACGTCTGCGTCGAGCACCGCCGACCTCGCCGATCGGCTCCGTCGCCTCGCCGCGCGGGCCGCCACCGTCGGCGCCGATGCGGTGCTAATCACTCCCGGCGCCGACATGCGCTACTTCCTAGGCCGATCGGTCGCCTCGCACGAGCGGCTGACCTGCCTGGTGGTGCCGGCGGACGGCGCGCCGCACCTGCTGGTTCCCGCCCTGGAGCGGCTGGGCTGGGCGGGATCGCCCGTCGAGGCGCTGGGCCTGCCGATCACGACCTGGGCCGACGGACAGGACCCGTACACGGAACTCGCCGAACTGCTGCCGTCCGACGCGCGGGTACTCAGCGTCGACTACCACATGCCCGCGGTACACGCGCTCGGCGCCCGAGGCGCAGTGCCCGGGAGCGAGTTGACCCTGGCCGGGGAGACCATCGCGGAGCTGCGGATGCGCAAGGGCGCAGCGGAGATCGCGGCGCTCAAATCCGTCGGCGAGGCGATCGACCGCGTACACGCGCGCATCGGTGAGTGGCTCCGGCCCGGGCGCACCGAGCACGAGGTCGCCGCCGATATCACCGCGGCGATCGTCGCGGAGGGCCACGAGCGCGCGGACTTCGTGATCGTCGGGTCGGGGCCGAACGGCGCGAGCCCGCACCACGAGGCATCCGACCGGCCGATCCGGGCCGGCGAGCCGGTGGTGATCGACATCGGCGGGCCAGCGCCGGACGGCTACTTCTCCGATTGCACGCGGACGTACCTCACGGGCGGCGCGGACCCGGATCCCGAGGTTCGCGAGGTGTACGAGGTGGTGCGCGCGGCGCAGGCAGCCGGTGTCGCGGCGGCGGTGGCCGGCGCCACCGCCGAGTCCGTCGATATGGCGTCCCGGACGATCATTGCCGACGCCGGATACGGCGACTACTTCATCACCCGCACTGGCCACGGCATCGGGCTCGAGGTGCACGAGCACCCGTACCTGGTCGCCGGCAATACGCAGGTGCTCGAGCCGGGGATGGCCTTCTCGGTGGAACCGGGCATCTACCTGCCGGGGCGGTTCGGGGTGCGGATCGAGGACATCGTCGTGGTGACGGATGACGGTCCGCTGCTGTGCAACAACGCCCCGACCGACCTGATCGTGGTCGGCTGAGACCAGGCCATGTTGGAACCCCTGGACGCCCGGATCGTCGCGGAACTCGCGCGTAACGGACGGTGCAGCTTCACCGAACTCGCCGAACGGGTGGGGTTGTCGGTATCGGCCGCGCACCAGCGGGTCCGGCGGCTGGAACAGCGCGGCGTGATCCGCGGCTACGCGGCACGCCTCGACGGGCCGCAGGTGGGGCTGCCGCTGACCGCGTTGATCTCGCTGACCCCGATCGACCCGGCCGCGCCGGACGACTACGCGCACCTGCTCGCGGAACTGCCCGAGGTCGAGGACTGTTACTCGGTCGCCGGAGTCGAGTCGTACATCGTCAAGGTGCGGGTCGCCTCGCCCGCGGCGCTCGAGGCGCTCCTCGCCACGCTGCGCAGTTCCGTCAACGTCACCACGCGCACGACGGTGGTGCTGTCCACCCCGTTCGAGGGGCGGACCGTCGCGCCCGACCCGTCGGCGCCCCAGTCGTTGTGAATACAGCCGCCGTGATCTCGGCCACCGCTGTCGGCTCGGCGGCCTCAAGCCGCGTCACAGCGGATCCCGAACTGCCCGCGTCACCTGCGGTATCATCTCGCCTCGCGTTGCGGCGGGTATGACGAGTATGACACTGTTCGGGTCAGTGCCCGAGCTGTTCGGCCGCACGTTCGGCGGCCGTGCGTCGGGCGGAATGCGCTATGCGGTAGACGATCTCGACACATGCCGCGCCGACGGCGCCCACCAGGAGCGATTGCCAGGCCAGAGCCGCGGGTAGGGAGAAGTCGAAGAACTTCCGCGCGAGCGGCACCGTGAACGCCCCGACGGTGATCGCGATCAGGGCGGCGATCAGCGCGCCCTTCCACATCTTGAAGGGCCGCGCCAGGACCACCAGGATCCAGAACGCGGCAACCAGCAGCGCGACCGTGGCGGCGGTGGACGGCTGCGAGCACGCCGGGTCGAGTGCGCCGGTGTGGCCGACCGGGATCGCGCAGCGGGCGGCGCGCTGGCTCGGCGGCATACCGTACGTGCCGTTCGCCCACAGGTAGGACGCGATCACCGTGAAACCGGCGACCGCGCCGGCCGGGACCGCAAACCGCAGCACGCGCGTCAGGAACCCCGGCAGGTAGCGGCGGCGGTTCGGGCCGAGCGCGAGGAAGAACGCCGGGATGCCGATGGTGACGCTGGACACCAGGGTCAGGTGCCGCGGCAGGAACGGGAACGGCAGGGCGGCGATCGCCGCGGACAGGATCGCCACCAGGCTCATCACGTTCTTCGCCAGGAACAGGTTGGCGACCCGTTCCACGTTGCCGATCACCCGCCGGCCCTCGGCCAGCACCGAGGGCAGGTGCGAGAACTTCCCGTCCAGGAGGACCAGTTGCGCGACCGCCTTGGTGGCCTGCGCCCCGTTGCCCATGGCGACGCCGATGTCGGCGTCCTTCAGGGCGAGGGCGTCGTTCACGCCGTCGCCGGTCATCGCGGCGACATGCCCCTCGGCCTTGAGCGCGTTCACCAGAGCGCGTTTCTGCTCGGGGGAGACCCGGCCGAAAACCGTGGTGTTCACGGCGATTTCGCGCAATTCCTCGGGGTCGGTACCGAAGGTGCGGGCGTCGACGGCGTGGTCCACGTCCAGGCCGACGCGGCGGGCAATCGCGGCGACCGTAGTCGGGTTGTCACCGGAGATCACCTTGATGGCCACGCCTTGGCGGCGGAAGTAGGCAAGCGTCTCGGCGGCGTCCGGGCGCACCTGTTCGGTCAGTGTGACGAGCGCCGCCGGGTGCAGGCCCGCGGGAAGGTCCTGGCCGGACAGCTCTCCGTCGGCGCGGGCGAGCAGCAGCACCCGCCGTCCGGTCTCAGCCAGTTCGGTGACCCGCGCGCGAAGCTCGTCCTCCGCGGGCAACAGCACGTCCGGCGCGCCGAGCACCCAGCTGCCGCGCCCGTCGAAGGTGGCCGCGGACCACTTGCGGGCCGAGTTGAAGGCGATGGTCGCCGTGCGCTGCCAGCCGGCGGGCGCAGGGATGCCGGCGGCGATGGCCTTGAGTGTGCCGTTCGCGTTCGGATCGTCCGCCAAGGCCCCGAGCGCTTCGCGCAGAACAGCGTCATACCCGTTGGTCTCGGCAGGGACGAAACCGTCACCGGAACGATCAGCGGAGCCGCTGCCGGCCGCACCGATCGGCAGCACTTCCTCGAACGCGATGTCCCCGACGGTGAGCGTGCCGGTCTTGTCCAGGCACACCACGTCGACGCGGGCGAGCCCCTCGACGGCGGGCAGCTCCTGCACCAGCACCTGGGAGCGGGTGAGCTGCACCGCCGCCATCAGGAACGCGATCGAGGTAAGCAGCACCAGCCCCTCCGGCACCAGCCCGACCAGCCCGCCGGTGGAGCGGATCACCACCTGCTGCCAGCCCTGGTCGCCGACCGCCCGGGCCTGCGAGAACAGTTGCAGCGGCAGGGCTATCACGATCACCCAGGTGATGTACTTGAGCAGCGTGTTGATCGACGACTGGATCTCCGAGTGCGTCCGGGTGAACTTCCGCGCCTCCGCGGTGATCCGGTTCGCGTACGAGTCGGCTCCCACCGCGGATGCGAAGAACCGGCCCGAGCCGGCCACCACGGTCGTCCCGGAGCGCACCTCGTCGCCGGTCGACTTCGCGATCGCATCCGACTCGCCGGTCAGGTTCGACTCGTCCACCTCGAGCCCGGCGACCGAATCCAACACGCCGTCCGCGGGGACCTGATCGCCGGCGCGCAGCTCCACCAGGTCGTCGAGGACGACGTCCATTGTGGCGATCGTCACCGCCGCGCCGTCCCGCACCACGGTCGCGGTCGGCGCGTTGAGTAGCGCCAGCCGGTCCAGCTTCCGTTTCGCGAAATACTCCTGCACGATGCCGATCGCCGAGTTGATCACGAGCACCAGCCCGAACAGCCCGTCCGCCCACGAGCGGGTGATCAGGATCAGTACGAACAGGCCGCCGAGGATCGCGTTGAACCGGGTGAACACGTTGGCCCGCACGATCTCCCACACCGACCGCGAGGTGCCTGTCACCGACGCGTTCACGTGTCCGGCGGAGACCCGTTCGGACACCTCCGCCGCCGTCAAACCGGTCGGCCGACGCGAGGTGGCCGCCATGGCCGCGGGAGGATTCGAGGTCACCCGGATAGCTTCTCACGACGCGCCATGGCGCCGGTCGACGTGACTGTGACACGGAGCGGCGCGCGCTGATGCGAAGATCGTGCCTGTGCTTGCCGCCCTGTTGGTCCCTGCCGTGGTGCTCGGTGCCGCGATCGGCTCGTTCCTGAACGTGGTGGTCTACCGCGTGCCCGCGGGCGAGTCCGTGGTGCGCCCCGCCTCGCACTGCCCCTCCTGCGGGAGCGCTATCCGTGCCCGCCACAACATCCCGGTCGTCTCCTACCTGGCGCTGCGCGGGCGGTGCGCGGATTGCCGGGCGCCGATCAGCATCCGGTACCCGCTCGTCGAAGCGGCGACCGCGGTGCTGTTCGGTGCCGTCGTCGCGTTCGCCTGGCATCGTGAGCTGCTGCCGATGCTGCCCGCGCTGCTGTACCTGGCGGCCATCGGGCTGGCGTTGGCGCTGATCGACATCGACGTGCACCGGCTGCCGGATGCGATCGTGCTCCCCGCCTACCCGGTGCTCGCCGCGCTGCTCGTCGGCGCGGCCTGGTGGTCCGGCGACTGGTGGGCGCTGGCGCGCGCGGCGATCGGCGGCGCGGCACTGTTCGGCTTCTACCTGCTGCTCGCGCTGGTGTATCCGGCGGGTATGGGGTGGGGCGATGTGAAACTCGCCGGCGTGCTCGGCGGGGCGATGGCCTTCGTCGGGTGGTCGGCGCTGGTGGTCGGCGCGTTCGCGGGCTTCCTGCTCGGCGGCATCGTCGCGGTCGGCATGATCGGCCTGCGCCGCGCGACAGGCAAGACAGCGCTGCCGTTCGGGCCGTTCATGATCCTCGGCGCCGCGGTAGGGATCGCCGCTGGGGCCCAACTGGCGGCGGGCTACGCGGCGATGCTCGGTGTCTGACGCCCCGTACCGCGCCTCGCCTAGGCTTGCGGGCGTGGCCCTGCACCTCGACTCGACGCGCTTGCAGGGCGGCCTCGGCCCGGATGCTGCGGGGGGTCCCGGCAAAGGGTGCAGCCAAAGACACAACCGTGCAGGCTCGCGGGTCGATGCGCGGGAGCGGCGGCGACAGCGACGAGAACAGCGGCGAGAGCGCCGGCGCGAACGGTGGCTTTTCCGCGTCCGGTCACTGCGCGGAGCCGGCGGGCTGCGGATCCTCGTCGCGGCGGCCGGCGGGCTGCTGCTCTATGCCGGCTACGCACCGTCCACGCTGTGGTGGGCGCCGATCCTCGGCTTCGCGCTGCTGGGCATCGCGGTGTACGGGCGCGGCGCCAAGGCGGCGGCCGGGCTCGGTTTCGCGTTCGGCGCCGTGCAGTTCTTCCCGATGCTGGAGTGGACGGGCATCTACGTGGGCAGCGTCCCGTGGCTGGCGCTGGCGACGGCGCAGGCCCTGCTGGTGATGCCCGCCGTCGCGCTGATGGGCCCGGCATCGCGTCGGCTGCCGCTCTGGCCGATCTGGGCTGCGTGCGCCTGGGTGGCGGGGGAGGCCCTGCGGGAGGTGTTCCCGTTCGGCGGATTCCCTTGGGGCGCAGTCGCTTTCACCCAACCGGACGGCCCGCTGCTGCCGCTCGCCGCGGTGGCCGGCGAGGCGGGGCTCGCGTTCGCCGTCACGCTCGCCGGTTTCGCGCTCGGTGAGGCGGCGCGGCGGGCGTGGGTGGGCGGTGCCGGGTGGGCCGGGCTGCGGGCCCGCATCCGGTGGCCGCGCGCTGCCCGGAGCGGCACCTCGACCGGATATGACCCCGGCGAAAATGACACTGCTCGCCGCGCACAGGGCGCGCGGACCGGCCTTGTCCGCCGGCTGGTAGGCATCAGCATGCCCCTCGTTCTGGTACTGCTGCCGTTCGTCGGGGGCCTGGGGGCTCGCCCGGCCGTCCAGACAGGTGCAGGTGCACCGACGGCGCCGATCGGCGTCATACAAGGGAACGTGCCCGAACCCGGACTCGAGTTCAACGCTCGCCGACGGGCCGTGCTGGACATGCACGCCGCGGAGACCGCGCGGCTGGAGACTGCCGTGCGGGCCGGGACGGTGCCGAAGCCGCGGCTGGTGCTGTGGCCGGAGAACTCGTCCGATATCGACCCGTACCGGAACCCCGACGCCGCCGCCGTGATCGACAAGGCCGCCAAGGAGGTCGGCGTGCCGCTGCTGGTCGGCGCGGTGGTGCAGAGCGGCCAGCCGGACAAGGTCTACAACATGGGCATAGTGTGGAGTCCCGTCACCGGGCCCGGCGCCACGTACACGAAGCGGCATCCGGTGCCGTTCGCCGAGTACATCCCGTGGCGTCCGTTCTTCCGCTTCTTCTCGGCCAAGGTCGACCTGGTGCATGCCGACTTCATGCCGGGCACACGGCCGGGCAACCTCACCCTGAACGGTGTGCCGATCGGCGACGTGATCTGCTTCGAGATCGTCGAGGAGGACCTGGTGCGCGATGTGGTGCGCGGCGGCGCGCAGGTGATCGTGGTGCAGACGAACAACGCGACCTTCGGCTACACCAACGAGACGTACCAGCAGCAGGCGATGAGCCGGGTGCGAGCGGTCGAGTTCGGGCGCGAGGTGTTGATCGCGGCGACCAGCGGTGTCTCGGCGGTGATCCGGCCCGACGGCAGCGTCGCGGACTCCGTGCCGCTGTTCACTGCCGGGTTCATGGTGCCCGAGGTTCCGCTGCTCACCGCAACGACACCGGGTACCGTGCTGGGGGCGCCCGTGAAGTGGGCGCTGACGGCGGCCTGCCCGCTGCTGCTGGCCGGGGCGTGGCTGCGGTCCCGTCGCCGGGGTGCGGCTGGTGCGCCCGCAGTGACGTCAACAGCGACGCCCACAGGGGAGCCTACTGAGGTGCCCACCGTGGCGCCCACGACGAAGAAGGAGCCGAGCGGTGCCTGATGCCGACGTCCGCGGCGACAACGTGTTCGCCGACCTGCCGGCATCGGGGCGCGTGATCGTCATCGTCCCGACGTACAACGAACGGGAGAATCTGCCGCGGATTATGGAACGACTGCTGGTGAGCGTGCCGCAGGTCGACGTGCTGGTGGTGGACGACTCCTCGCCGGACGGAACCGGCGCCATCGCCGACGATCTGGCGGCGGATCCGCGGGTGCACGTACTGCACCGGGCCGCGAAGAACGGGCTCGGGGCAGCGTACCTGGCCGGCTTCGGCTGGGCGCTGGAGCGCGGGTACGACGCGGTCGTCGAGATGGACGCGGACGGGTCGCACGCGCCCGAGCAACTACCGCGCCTGTTGCATGCGATGGCGCACGCGGACCTGGTGATCGGGTCGCGGTACGTGCCCGGCGGCTCGGTGGTGAACTGGCCGGCGAGCCGGCAGGTGCTCTCGCGGGGGGCGAACCTGTACACGCGGCTCGCGCTGGGATCGGGAGTGCGCGATATGACGGCCGGGTACCGTGCCTATCGCGCGGACGTGTTGCGGCGCTTGCACCTCGAGGACGTGGCGTCGCAGGGCTACTGCTTCCAGGTCGACCTGGCCTGGCGCACGATCCGCGCGGGGCTGCGCGTCGCCGAGGTGCCGATCACATTCACCGAGCGGCAGATCGGCTCGTCCAAGATGAGCGGTTCGATCATGACGGAGGCGTTCACCAGCATCGCGGTCTGGGCCGTTCGGCACCGCTGGGCACAGCTCTGGGGCGCGGTGGGCCGGCGCCGCTGACGGCAGATATCAGATGGCGGTGCGCCGCGATTTGATCTCGTCCAGGCGCTCCTTCAGGATTTCTTCGAGTTCCTCGACGGACCGGCGCTCGAGCAGCATGTCCCAATGCGTCCGCGGTGGTTTCGCGGGCTTTCCGTCCGGGACCGAACCGTCGACCAGGGTCGACTCGAGGCCGTGCATGCGGCAGTCCCATACGGTGGGAACTTCTGCGTCGTCGGCCATCGGCACCGCGAACTCGTGATCCCGTGGGCAGCGGTAGGTGGCGGTGCGCCGGGGCGCGAGGTCGTGGTTCCGGTCCGCCTCGTAACTCGTCGCACCGAGTCGGCTGCCTCGCAGCACACGGTCAGCCATGCTCATTCCTCCTATTTCGCGCACCACATTCGGCGCCGCGACTTCTCGTACCGTCTTAGTAACGTCGACGGCTGGGCACATGTTCCCCACCCGCGTGACATGCCAGCACGCCGAGCGACCGACGACGGCAACCCGTGGCCCTCCAGCGTACGCGGCCGCGGACGGGCGTCGTGACGCGCATTCGGCTGCGGTGTAGATGGAACGGCTGTGTTGATCGAACTGCTATGACGCGCGAACTGCGGGTGCTTGACCGGTGGCCCGGCCGCGGGAATAGTGCCGGTATATGCCACCCGAATCGCGGGCCGAGGTGCAGGGCGCCGTGTCGCGCGGCCGCGCCGCGGCAACATCGGCCTTCTTCGCGCAGGGATTCGTCTTCGCCGTGGTGCTCACCCACCTCGGCGCGTTCAAGGAACGTTGGGGCATCGACGATCTTGCGATCACCGTCATCATGTTCGTGGTCGCGCTGCTGGCCGCCGTCGGGTCGGTGGTCGCCGGCTGGCTGGCCCCGCGATTCGGCAGCGCGGGTGCCTTGCGGTTCGGGTTGGTGGCACTGGCGATCGGGGTGGTGGGCGCGGGGCTGGCGCCGTCGTTCGTTGTGTTCTGCGCGGCGCTCGGGGTCTACGGGCTCGCCTTGGGTTGCGTCGACGCGACCACCAACATGCAGGCCGTCGCGTGCGAGGCGATGCAGGGCCGATCCATCCTCACCTCGTTCCACGGTTCGTGGAGCGCCGGCGGGATCCTCGGCGCGCTGGAGACCTCGGGCACCGGATCCGCCGGTTGGACCCTCGCCGCGGCGCTGGCCCCGGTGGCGGTGGTGCCGCTGATCGCCGCGGCCACCCCGCTGCTGCCGGCGAGGCTGGGCCTGCCGGCAGAACCGTCGACGGGACTGCCAACGGATCCGCCGCAGGATGGTGAGGCGCGGGCCGTGGCGATTCCGTGGCGACCCATGCTGGTGCTGGGCGCCGCGATCGTGTTGTTCTACGTCGCCGACTCCGCCACCCAGTCCTGGTCCACCATCTACCTGCACGACGTTCTGCTCGCCTCGGCGGGTGTGGCACCGCTCGGCTACGCCGCTTATCAGGCCACCAGCCTCGCCTCGCGGCTCGCCGGCGACCACCTGGTGCGCCGGATGGGGCCCGTCCGGGTCGTCCGTCTCGCGGCGACCGTCGGCGCGGTGGGTCTGCTCGCTGCCGTGCTCGCGCACACTCCGTGGGTCGCGATCGTCGGCTTCGCCGTGCTGGGCGTCGGGATCGCCGTGGTGGCGCCGCTGTCCTTCGCCGCGGCGGGGCGGCTGGCGTCGGTGGACGCGGACGGCAATGCGATCGCCGATCCCGCCGCGCGGCGAGCCACGGCCGACGCCATCGTCGCGCGGGTCAACCAGTTCAATTACCTGGGCTTCGTCCTCGGCGGAGTGTTGACCGGGCTGGTCGCGTCCGGGTCGACGATGCGTGCCGGCTTCATCGTCCCGCTCGTCGGCGTCGCGCTGATCCTGCCCATCGCCCGTGGGTTCGCCGTTCGGCGCGCACACCCGATCGCCGGCCAGGAGGTCTCCGCATAATGCCGCTGCACATCGCCGATCGGCTGCCGCCGCGATTCGTGTTCGGGGCGGCAACGGCGGCCGCACAGATCGAGGGCGGTGCCGCGGAGGGCGGCCGGACCAGGTCCATCTGGGACGCGTTCGCAGCGGTACCGGGAAAAATCGCGGACGGCAGCACGCCTGCCGTCGCGGTCGACCATTACCACCGATGGCGCGAAGATGTGTCGCTGCTGGCCGGTCTCGGCGTGGACGCCTACCGTCTCTCGCTGTCCTGGTCGCGGCTCATGCCGAGCGGCCGAGGCCCGTTGAACCTCGCGGGCGTCACTTTCTACTCCCGGCTGATCGACGCCCTGCTGGAACGCGATATCGCCCCCTGGGTCACGCTGTACCACTGGGATATGCCCGTGGAGATCATGATCGAGGGCGGCTGGCTCGACCGCGGCAGCGTCGACGCGTTTGAGGAGTACGTCGCGGCGGCCTGCGGCGCGTTCGGCGACCGGGTCGCCGCGTGGATGACGATCAACGAACCGGTCGTGCACACCGGATACGGCTACGCGCTCGGCATCGAGGCCCCGGGGCTCACCCTCTACGGCGCCGCGTTCCAGGCGGCGCACCACCAGTTGCTCGCGCACGGGCGGGCCGCGGCCGTGCTCCGCGAAACCGGCCGTCCCGTCGGCATTGTGAACAACCACACCCCGGTGCGCGCGGCCTCGGATCGGGACGAGGATCTGCTCGCCGCCGGCATGTACGACGTCTACCACAACGGCCAGTACGCCCAGCCGGTGCTGTCCGGAGGCTATCCGGATGCCCTGCAGATGATGCCCGGCGCGGTCTGGGACTGCGTCCACGACGGCGATCTGGCGGCCATCGCCGCCCCGCTCGACTTCTACGGCGTGAACTACTACCAGCCGACCACGGTGGCCGCGGCCCCGGAGAACCCGAATCTGCCGTTCGCGTTCGTCGAGCCGGTCGACGGGCCGGTGACGGACTTCGGCTGGCCGATCGACCCCGCCGCGCTCACCGAGTTCCTTGTCGGGTTGCGGGCCGCGTACCCTAACCTGCCGCCGGTCTACATCACCGAGAACGGCTGCGCCTATGACGATGTTCGCGATGCCGACGGGCGCATTCTGGCGGACACGGCCCGGATCGACTACCTCGATGCGCATCTCGCCGCCGTCGCCGACGCGATCGACGCAGGCGTCGACGTGCGCGGGTACTTCCACTGGTCGCTGATGGACAACTGGGAGTGGGCCGAGGGCATGACCCGCCGGTTCGGCCTGGTGCGCATCGACCCGGACACGCTGGACCGCACCCCGCGCGCCTCGTTCGGGCATTACCGCGATCTCATTGCGGCCTACCGCTCGCGCGGCGCCGACTGACGCGGTTGTTTCTTAGTTGCCTGCCGTGTTTTGGAGGATGCTGTGCCATTCGCGGACGCGGAGGGAGACGGTGCTGTGGGTGTCGAGGGTTTCGGTGCCGGTCTGGCCGGTGGAGACGGTCCAGGTGATGGTCCAGTGCGCGGTGACGGTGACGGGCCAGGTGCCGGTGCCTGCGGTGCGTTCGGGCAGGGAGCACCAGAGGTAGGTGTAGCCGCAGGGGGGTGCGGCGGGGTTCGCCCCGGCGGTGTAGGGCACGCCGCCGCCCGTGCACTGGACGGCGGGCACCCGGGCGCCGGGTGTGCTCCGTTCGCGTGGTCCGCATCGCCGCGGCCATCGGCGCGGCCGGGCTACTCGCCGCCGTCTTAGCGCACTCGCCGTGGGTGGCGATCCTCGGGTTCGCGGTGCTCGGGGTCGGCATCGCCATGGTGGCGCCGCTGTCCTTCGCCGCGGCCGGGCGGCTCGCCTCGGTGGATGCCGCGGGTAATCCGGTCAGCGGTGACACCCGCCGCCTGGCGGCGGATGCGATCGTGGCCCCGTCAACCAGTTCAACTACCTGGGTTTTGTGCTCGGCGGCGTGCTTACCAGCCTGGTCGCCTCCGGCTCGTCCATGCGCATCGATTTCATCGTTCCGCTGGTGGGCATCGCGCTCATCGTGCCGATCGCCTACGCATCCGCGATCCGCCGCTCAGGGCTGCCGGGTCCGGGGACTGGCCGCGTGACTTCCCACCCGAATACCCCGGCCACGAGTCCTGGATGCACCGGCTGCCTCGGGACTTCCGCTTCGGCGTTGCTACCGCGGTGGATGGCTTGCTCGGGGATCTGCGCCCAGAAGTCTCGGCATGTTCGGAACCGTCGAGGATGAGCTCTTGACACATTGAACTCGCGCGGTTACAGTCCGTAATTGCGAGCGGGGAATTTTTGGCGGGACTATCTAAAGAGCGATATGTCAAGAGTACTCCGACCTTCTCTCGTTGCGGCGATTGTTGCATTATTGACCTTCGGCGTGGTGGGCACTGCCAATGCTTCATCAGTTATCCCCAACGATCCGGTAGTGCAACCTGGGTGTCGATCTGTAAGCCAACAATTCGTTTGGCACACGGTCGTGACTGGCTACACAGCGGACGTTGCGGCACACTACTGTTGGAACGGCGGTGCTACTGCGCAGGTGAGGATTAACACTCTCACGGGATCTATCAGCACGAACCCACATACGATATGGCAAACGACTAACGCGATTGGTCCCGCCTACTCGAACAAGTCCCCGATTCCTAGCAGCGCGGTGATCGGAGGCAATGGAGCAGCCGATATTTACTATTTCTTCGATAGCCGTGATTGCCTGACTGGGGATCTCGGCCTGTTCTGTTCCTCATGGACGACACACACGATTCACGGCCATATTTACGAAGGGACTGCGCCCGCAGTGTGGACCGCCAACTGAAAGTAGTAGATACAGGATGAACTTTCGAGCTAGTAGACTACGAATTTTTACAGCGCCGATTACTATATTCTTGCTGATTTGCGTCGTATTCTTTATGCTGCTCGTATTTTCTTCATCCAATTGGTGGACGTCTCTGATTATTAGTTTCGTGGGGGCGTCTGGCGTTTTCGGGCTTATCCTTCTGCACGAGCGAAGGGCGAGGCGTCGTCGTATGTCATGGAGCCCATTGCGCCGTCGATGAAGAGATCTGAAGCGGGGGTTATGCCGCCGGGGCATCGGCAACAGGTTCGGCACTTTGGTCGACGCAATCCCCGGTCTCGCATAACACGTTGAGATTGTTTGCGCCTCTGCCGAGAGACACCTGCCAGACAGGGGGTGACGGACCTCGAGGGTCCGGTGGCCCGTCGCTCCCTACCTCTCCGCGCAGAGGGGTGTCGACCAAGGAGTTCCGTCGCCCACGTCGCTGTTCTGGCATGGGAGCTAGTACGACGACGTGCGCGACGTAGACCGGCGGCTGCCGGACAACCCGGCTCGGATCCGCCGAGTGCGCCGTACGGCAGCTTGAGCGGCGTTCCGGGTCGTCTATCACGAGCTGCCGGGGGCGCGCAAGGGCCGAACAACGGGTCAGCGGGGATCGACGAGCGGGATGGTGCCCTCGCCCGAATCAGGGCCGAGGTCCCCCGAGCGGTGATGGGCACGACACAGCACCTGATAACGCACCTCACCGGTGCCCGCCGCGGTATCGGCGACAACCACCTGCGCGCCCTCGCGGGCCACCACACCGTCCACCACGCGCGCGTTGAAACGCGCGGGCCGCCCACACCAACACAGCACCTCGACCTGCAGCGGAATCGCCTCATCGGCCAGTTCGAACAGGCGCGTGGACCCCGGGAACATCCGCCCGCGGAAGTCCGTCGCGATCCCGAACGCATACACGTCGACCTGCACGTCGTCGGCCAGTTGCGTCAGTTGCTCAATCTGCGCCGGGGTGAAGAACTGCGCCTCGTCGACGATCACGTAGTCGACGCGCCGCCCCTCCGCCCAGCAGGCTCGCACCAGTTCGGCGATGTCGAGATCGTCGTCGGCCTCGACGGCGGCGCGGCTCAGGCCCATGCGCGACGAGATCTGACCGGTGCGTGAGCGGTCCAGCCGGGTGAGCAGGAGACCCCGGCGGCCCTGCCGGGAATGGTTGTGGTCGAGTTGCAGGGCGAGCGTCGACTTGCCGCAGTCCATCGGCCCGTAGAAGAACTTGACGCATCCGGTGGGCGGCATACCGCGCCGGGAACCGGCAGCCGGGACCGCGGACAGGGCCGAGGCGCGATCGGGGCCGCTCTGTTCGGTGCCGGTCTGGGCCGTGCCGACCCGGGCGCTGCCAGGTGCAGCGCTCTGCCCGGAGCCCGGTCCGGACTCGCGGCGACCGGCCGCTTCCGCACTATCCACGACGGGCACTTTACGGGGTTCGCGCGCGGGGCATGGTGCGGGCGCCGCCGGGCACGGCTGGGCGCAGTTCTCGCTACCGCCACAGACCCCGGCGCTGCAGCACCGCGCGCAGCACGTCGGGCCGATCGGTCATGATCCCGTCGACACCCATGTCCAGCAGCCGGTCCATGGCCGCCGGATCGTCGATCGTCCACACGTGTACCTCGATCGACGCGCGGTGCGCCGCACGGATCATGCGTCGCGTGACGACGCGAACGTGGCGGTGCCGCACGGGGACCTGGGCCGCGACCGCCGGGGTGCGGCGCGCGTGGATGCCGACCTTCGAGCGCAGCACCAGCGACGTCACATCGCGCTGGCCCAGCGACGTGGCTACCGCCGGGCCCGCGGCAAGCCGCACGGCTTCGATGCGCTGATCGGAGAACGATGCCACGCACACCCGATCGGTCGCACCGGCGTCGCGCAGCAGAGCCAGCAGCGGTGCCACGGCCGCATCGACCTTAGGGTCGATATTGAACCGGGTGTCGGGGCATGCGTCGAGTACCTCGGCCAACGTCGGGATCGGCTCTCGGCCGCCAATGCGGGCGCGTTGCACCTCGCGATAGGTGAGCTCGGCGATGCGCCCGTGCCCATCGGTCGCGCGGTCCAGGGCGTCGTCGTGGAAGACCACCAGCACCCCGTCCGCCGTCACCTGGACATCGGTCTCGACGTAGCGGAATCCTTCGTCGACGGCCCGGCGGAACGCGGCGAGCGAGTTTTCGCAGCCTTTGAGGTCGCCGGTGTGCCAGCCGCGATGCGCGAAGGCGCGCGGGTGCGGCCCGTCCAGGAACGTCACCGCTCGAGTCTCGCAGATCCGGCGCAGCGACCGACGCCGACCATCAGCCCAGCCGCGCCGCGCACGAGCCGGGACGCACCACGTACGCTGGCGGGCATCATGGGGCACAGCACGGCGTCGGGCGGGGCGGCAACGAACATCGTCATATCCGTAGAACGGAACGCTCAGACGAAGCCGACCCGGCGGCGGGCTCCCGAGCGATGCGAGTGGTGCGGGCAACAGCTGCCCGATCAGGACGGCGTCGGCCGGCGGCGCAGATATTGCGGCCAATCCTGCCGGCAGCGCGCGTACGAGGATCGCCATGCGCTGTCGCGTCGGGAACTACCGCTCGACTCCGTGGTGCTGTCCGTGGCGCAACGCGACGACTTGGCCGACCGGCTCTACCAGGTCTCTTGCGCCGCAGAGGATATCGCCACCGCGCTGGCAGAATCGGCCTCGCGCGAAGAGCTGACGGAACTCGTCGAGACGTTGCTCGCCGTTGCCCGCGCGGCGGAACATATCCGCTGAGCGGGCCTCTAGAACAGGCCCTTGCCGGTGACCGGCTTCGAGGAATCGAACAGCGCGCTGACGGATTCGCCGTCATGGATGCGGCGCATGGCTTCCGCGATCGCCGGCGCCACCGACAGCACGGTCAGTTTCTCGTGCCGGTCCGCGTCGGCGATGGGCACGGTGTTGGTGCAGACGATTTCCAGCACGTCCGGTTGGCCGCCGATCCGCTGCACGGCGCCATCGGCGAAGAGCCCGTGCGTGCAGGCGACCCGGATGCTGCGCACGCCCGCATCGCGCAACACCCTGATCAGTTCGAGAATCGTTGACCCCTTGGCGATCTCGTCATCCAGGACGATCACGTCACGCCCAGTCACGTGTCCGATCACCGAGCTGATCGTCACCTTGTCGCCGGGCGTGCGCTCCTTCGCGCCGGCGGCGACCTCGGTGCCGAGCATGCGGGCGAACGCGGCGGCCTCCTTCGCATTACCGAGGTCGGGGGAGACCACGGTGGTGTTCGAGAGGTCATGCGACGCAAAGTGTGTGGCCAACTCGCGCAGCGCGTGCAGATGATCCACCGGAACCGAGAAGAAGCCGTGCACCTGGGGTGAGTGCATGGTCATGGCCAGTACCCGGCTGGCGCCGGCGGTGACCATCAGGTCGGCCATCAGCCGGCCGCCGATGGAGATCCGCGGCGCGTCCTTCTTGTCCGACCGCGCGTACGCGTAGTGCGGGAGGACGACGGTGGTCCGGGCCGCCGAGGCCCCGCGCGCGGCGTCCAGCATCAGCAGCAGCTCGACCAGGTGCTCCTGCACCGGCTTGACCAGCGGCTGGATGAGGAACACGTCTCGCTCGCGGCAGTTCGCCTGCAACTGGACCTCGAGGCAATCGTTGGCGAACCGCTGCAGGCGTATCGGCAGCAGCGGCACGCCAAGCTCGGAGCAGACCTCGGCGGCGAGGTCCGGATGGGCGCTGCCGGAGAACACTGCGATGTCGCGCACGGGGTTAGCGTGCCATGACCCGCCGACGCCTGCCGACCGTGGCCCGGCAGATGATCACCAGCGGGGTGGGCGCATCCCTCGGTAGCCGGGCCGGTCCCACCCCGCGGGTGATCCTCCAGGTGATGCTCAGCTGGTCGGGGCGACGAAGTAGGGGGACCCGCCGTCGGTGACGCTGATCGAGTTGCGGGACAGCGTCGGGGCGCTCGGACCCTGGGTCCACACGCCGTAGAACTGGTTGGCGATGGTGTTCCGCGACACGACGGTGTTGATGTTCGACTGGCCGAGATCCATGCCGATCAGCCAGGAGCTGACCACCACACCGACCGTGTTGTCGACCTCGCTGTCCGGCCCGCTGTAGAACTGGTTGTTGCCGGACAGGGTGTTGCGGGTGACGAGCACGTTCCTGGTGTGCGAGCCCGGCGCGGCCGCGTGCACGATCACGCCGCCCTCGCCGGAGTGGGTGACGGTATTGCGGCTGACGGTGATGTCGCGGACCGTGCTGCCGACGCCGTTGCTCTGCGCGACGATGCCGCCCACGTCGGCACCACCCTCGCTGAACCCGGTGCCGGTGATGGTGTTGCGGGTGATCACCACGTCGCTGACCGTGTTGCCGGTATTGAACGCCGACACCACGATCCCGCAGCCGTTGAAGTTCGCCCACAGGGTGTTGCGGGAGACCACGACCTTCGACACCGGCACGGGATGGGCGGGCACGGTCCCCCAGCCGCCAACGACCTGGCCGGGGTCGAACGGGCCGTCGTCCATGATGCCGATCCCGCCGCGTCCGTTGCGGTAGACCGTATTGCGGGTGACGACCGAGTCCGACACGCCGAACAGGCTGATGCCGAAGGCCTGGGGCAGCGTGCCTGGGACCGGTGGGCCGGAGTGCGGACCGGAATCCGGGGCGTGGAAGG
>OFTX01000341.1_pt1 | contig 26300 bp, 20 predicted proteins | sample 1775051 | NCBI WGS metagenome assembly OFTX01 (sample SAMN08195772, study PRJEB24354) | sludge metagenome | isolation source: sludge from phenol fed wastewater aerobic bioreactor A | place: India: Nagpur | collected 2016-09-15
CTGATACCGCCCAAGAGTTCATATCGACGGCGGTGTTTGGCACCTCGATGTCGGCTCATCTCATCCTGGGGCTGTAGCCGGTCCCAAGGGTATGGCTGTTCGCCATTTAAAGAGGTACGTGAGCTGGGTTTAAAACGTCGTGAGACAGTTTGGTCCCTATCTGCCGTGGGCGTTGGAAGTTTGAAGGGGGCTGCTCCTAGTACGAGAGGACCGGAGTGGACGAACCTCTGGTGTACCGGTTGTCACGCCAGTGGCATCGCCGGGTAGCTATGTTCGGAAGAGATAACCGCTGAAAGCATCTAAGCGGGAAACTCGCCTTAAGATGAGACTTCCCTGGGAACTCGATTCCCCTTAAGGGTCGTTCAAGACCAGGACGTTGATAGGTCAGGTGTGGAAGCGCAGTAATGCGTTAAGCTAACTGATACTAATTGCCCGTGAGGCTTGATCCTATAACCAGTGTGTTTTTCCTGGTGTGAGTATCGCTGTGCCGATACACTCGCAACCCACATTGTTGTACTACGCTTCTTCCGAATTGGTTTTGTTGCACACACCGTGCAGCAGAACATACAAGTTATGCCTGATGACCATAGCGAGTTGGAACCACCCCTTCCCATCCCGAACAGGACCGTGAAACGACTCCACGCCGATGATAGTGCGGATACCCGTGTGAAAGTAGGTAATCGTCAGGCTCCCCTTAAAAACCCCTTGCTACACAGTAGCAAGGGGTTTTTGCTTTACATCCGCGATTTGTGTGGGCGGTTCGTAGAGATTCGCGGCTCCAGCGGGTGGCCCAGGTTCGCTCGCCGGATGAAACTCCAGCGGCGAACGTGCTGCTGCGATTTGCAGCCTGATCGGCGTGCAGTGCACAGACTTGTCGGTGAGCCCACAGTGGTAGCCTGGCGGTGTGCGCCGGCCGTGGTCGTCTCATCTTCGGTTTTGAACCGCAAGGGTTTCGGCGTCCGAGCCCCCTGGTGATCGCTGCGTGTTGCGAAGGCCCGGTCGAGCGCGATGCGCGATCTGCTCCAATCCACTGTGCCTTGCCTTCGCTCCGTGTTGCGTCGGCGTCATGAAGTGATAATCCTGCTGGATTCGCACCTGTTTCTCGCTTAGCATTCCGCCACGGGGTTAGCGGTAGTTCGTGGAGCGAAACAGGTGGTAAATCGAGTTCGAAGCAGGCGGCCCATTGCCGCGCGCATGGCGGCGTTCTTTGCGATCGCTGCCGTTATCTCTATCGGCGTAGGCGGATGCGCCACGCCGAGTTCCGAGCCTAGCCGAACCTTATCGGACATCTCGTCGCAATACGAGAGCATTGCACCGTTGTCCGCCGCGATCAATTCAGAAGGACTCCCACCGTATTGGGAAACCTATCTAGTGACCCGCCAGAAGCGTCTCACACGATACGAGCAAACCATGGACGGTGATGGTGTTGCGATGATTCGTGCGACTGTTGATGGATCCGCTTCGGGGCTCGCGCAGAAGCTCGATATTCCCATCTATCCGGGGGCACATCTGACTTGGCGCTGGCGCGCCGACGCCTTGCCAACGAATGCCGACATTCGCACCAAGCGGTACGACGATGCACCGGTGCGCATCGCGCTGGCGTTCGACGGAGAGCCGTCGAAACTGACGGTCCAGGATCACCTTCATCGGGAACTGGCACGCATGGTCAGCGGCCGTGAGCTGCCATATGCCACGCTTATGTATACGTGGGGTGACGACAAATTTGTTGCCGACGAGGTAGTCGCCAACCCATACACCGCGCGCATCCGTTCCATTGTCGTAGAGCGCGGCACCGCGCATCTGGGGAATTGGCAAACATACTCCCGCGATGTCGCCAAGGATTACGAGAAGGCATTTGGAGAACGCCCAGGGCGTCTCATCGGTATCGCGATCATGAGCGACGGGGATAACACCCAGACCAAATACACGGCTTGGTACGGCGACATCCAACTGCATACCGACCGCATTCCCACGACAACAGCGTCGAAGTAGGTCGCCTTCGCATGACCCAGACAAAAGGGCCGGCAGATGACTGCGGGCCCTTTGCTGGACTCCTGATCATGCGCTCGCTGAGCGCGTCTACTTATTGCGCTCGAAATACGTCTCCACGAGCTTCACCCAGTAGGTGCCACCGAGTGGGAGCAGGTCGTCGTTGAAGTCGTAGCTGGCGTTATGCAGGTTGCACGGGCCCAGGCCATGACCGCTATCGCGGTGTGTGCCGTCGCCGTTGCCAATGAAGACGTAGGCCCCCGGTTTCTCCAGAAGCATGAAGGAGAAGTCCTCCGCGCCCATCGTCGGTTCGACCTTGTCGTTGACGTTCTCGTCGCCGACCAACTGGCGCATGACATCGGCGCACAGCGCGGCCATGCGCGGCTCGTTGATCGTCGGCGGGTAATTTCGAAGGAATTCGATCTCCGCCGAGCACCCCAGGCCCTTGGCCACGAATTCGGAGATTTCGCGCAGACGCGATTCGATCAAGTCCAACACTTCGATGGAAAAGGTGCGAATGGTGCCGCCCAACCATGCCACGTCGGGTACGACGTTCGTCGTGTCGCCGGCGTGAATCTGGGTGATGGATAGTACTGCGGCGTCGATCGGGCGCTTGTTGCGCGTAATGATGCTCTGCAGTGCCTGCGCGACCTGAACGGCGGCGATCACAGGATCGATGCCCGCATTCGGAATGCCCGCATGCGTGCCCTTGCCGCGAATCGTGATCTTGAACTCGTTGCTTGAGGCCATCATCGGTCCGGGCGTCACGGCGAACGTGCCGGTCGGCACGCCCGGCCAATTGTGCATGCCGAACACCGCGTCCATGGGGAATCGTTCGAACAGGCCGTCGTTGATCATCTCGCGGGCACCGCCGCCGCCTTCTTCCGCGGGTTGGAAAATCAGGTAGACGGTGCCGTCGAAGTTGCGATGTTCTTGCAGATACTGCGCGGCCGCCAGCAGCATGGCGGTGTGGCCATCATGGCCGCACGCGTGCATCTTGCCCTCGTGCTTCGAGGCATGTTCGAACGTATTGGCTTCGCGAATCGGCAGGGCATCCATATCGGCGCGCAGGCCGATGGCGCGGTCGCTGCTGCCATTCTTGATGATGCCAACGACGCCAGTCTTGCCGAGACCGCGATGAATGGGGATGCCCCACTTCGTCAGCGTATCGGCGACGACGTCCGACGTGCGCTTTTCTTCAAAACACAATTCCGGATGAGCGTGAATGTCGCGTCGGATGGTCTGGATTTCGCCGCGGGCGGCGTCGATTTCTGGAATGAGCTTCATGACGAAATTTCCTGCGGAGCGCAATGACTCATCTTACCCCTATTGGAGAGGTCTGACATCTTGGTAGGAAATGGCTTAGGACGCCACCGGATTTCTCCGGAAAACGTCTCGGGTCCCCGTGTTGCGGGGCGCTGCGGGGGTGAACGTAATACAATATCGCCAGCACGCCACCATTTCCGGGCGCAGCAAACCGGCAGAGAGGAGTAGTTTTCATGACGACCAATACCCACGTCGTTCGGGCCGCGTGTCCGCATGACTGTCCCGACACGTGTGCATTGCACGTAACCGTGGAGAACGGCGTCGCGATCAAGGTCCAGGGAGATCCCGAGCATCCGACGACCAACGGCGTCCTGTGCACGAAAGTCTCGCGCTATACCGAACGAACCTATCACCCGGATCGTCTGCTGCATCCGCTCAAGCGCGTCGGCCCGAAAGGCAGCGGACAGTTCGTGCAGGTCGGTTGGGATGAGGCGCTAGACGGGATCGCAGCGCGGTTGCGCGCCATCGCGGCGCGCGAGCCGGAGGCCATTCTTCCTTACAGCTATGCCGGCACGATGGGGTTCGTGCAGGGCGAATCCATGGCCGCACGGTTTTTCAACAAACTCGGCGCGTCCGACCTCGACCGAACGATCTGCGCCAGCGCGGGTGCCGCAGGGCTGCGGTACACATACGGGGCAGGCGTTGGCATGCATGTCGAGCACTTCGCCGACAGCAAGCTGATCCTGATCTGGGGCAGCAACCCGATCACGTCGAGCGTGCATTTCTGGGCGATTGCGCAGGAGGCCAAGCGCCGCGGCGCGAAGCTGATCGCGATTGACCCCTATCGTTCGCTCACGGCGGAGAAGTGTCATCAGCACATTGCGCTGTTGCCGGGCACCGATGCCGCTCTGGCGCTGGGGATGATGCACGTGCTGATTGCGGAGGATCTCGTCGATCACGAGTACATCTCGCGACATACCGTGGGATACGCCCAACTCAAGGATCGTGTGCGCCGTTATACGCCCGCGCGCGTGGCGGAAATTTGCGGCATCGATGAGGCGACGATCATCACGCTGGCGCGTGAATATGCGAGTGCGAAGCCTGCGGCAATCCGGCTGAACTACGGCATGCAGCGGGCCAAGGGCGGCGGTCAGGCGACGCGCGCGGTGGCTTGCCTGCCGGCATTGATCGGCGCCTGGCGTGATCCTGCCGGCGGGCTGCTGATGTCGACGTCGGGATATGCGCCGGTGGATGCGGCTGCTCAGGCTCGTCCGGATCTGCGTCCGCATCGGGACAAGCCAGCGCGGGTGGTGAACATGAGCGCGATCGGCGATGCGCTTTGCCATCCGGGGGGCGGGACGTTCGGTCCGAAGATCGAGGCGCTCGTCGTGTACAACAGCAATCCGGTGGCCGTTGCGCCCGAATCGGGCAAGGTCGCTGCCGGTTTTGCTCGCGAGGACCTGTTCACGGTCGTGCTGGAGCATTTCCAGACCGACACGGCCGATTACGCCGACTTCGTGCTGCCCGCCACCACGCAGCTCGAGCATCTCGATATTCACAAGGCCTACGGCCATACCTATCTGCTGGCGAACAACCCGGCGATCGCACCGCTCGGTGAGGCCAAGCCTAACTCGGAGATCTTTCGTCTACTGGCCCGAAGAATGGGCTGGCAGGAGGCCTGCTTCTCGGATACGGACGATCAACTCGCGGCGCAATCGATGCGCTGGAGCGACGCGCGCATGGCGGGAAGCGATTGGGAAACGCTCAAACGGGACGGCTGGATTCGCTACGATCTGCCCGAGGCGCCATTCGCGAACGGAGGGTTTTACACGCCGTCCGGAAAATGCGAGTTCTACTCGGAACGCATGCTGGAAGAAGGCTTCGATCCTTTGCCTGATTGGGTACCGCCATACGAGTCGGTGGCGAGTAATCCGGGCCTGGCCGCGCGTTATCCACTCGCAATGATTTCGCCACCGGCACGTAACTTCCTCAATTCGAGCTTTGTGAATGTCGAGAGCCTGCGTGCTTCCGTCGGGGAGCCAACGCTGGACATCCACCCGTCGGACGCCGCGTCGCGTGGCATTGCCGATGGCGCCGGTGTGCGCATCTTCAACGACCGGGGGACGTTGCGCGCCAAGGCCAGAGTCACAGAGAAGGCGCGCGAAGGCGTTGTCGTGGGGCTGTCGATCTGGTGGAAAAAGCTGGCGCCGGATGGCAAGAACGCGAACGAAGTGACTAGCCAACAGTTGACGGATCTGGGCCGGGCACCCACGTTTTACGACTGCCTGGTGGAAGTCGTGCCGGCCTGAACCGATTTTTCATGCTGCCGCCGAAGGGGGCGCGATGCCGTCTTTGTTTGCGAAGCTCCCGGCGCGTTGTCGCCGACTCGCGCGGGAATGGTGGCGGAACGCCCGCATATCCCACATATCGGCGTTCCTGTCAGACGCGCCTGCGCGGCTTCCCGTGAATTTTCCGAGCGTGCCGACGTCCTGTTGGGAGCCGGTTGTCGTGCGGCGCCGGAAACGGGTGACCAGGGCATCGTTGACGTGCGGGTTCGCGCTTGTCCTCGCGGGATGTGGCCAGATCGGCTACTACGCACAGTCTATCAATGGTCATTTCACCGTGCTGCACGATGCGCAGCCGGTGGCCAATCTGCTCGCCGATCCGTCGATCGACCCGCGCTTGCGCGCGCGCCTTGTCGAAGCCGAGCAAATTCGCAGCTACGCCGTGACGGCGCTGGATGAGCCGGACAACGGCAGTTACCGCAGTTACGCGGATCTCAAGCGACCCTTCGTCGTGTACAACGTTTTCGCCGCGCCGGCATTGTCACTTAAGCTACGCGAGTCGTGCCTGTTGGTCGTCGGGTGCGTCGAATACCGTGGCTATTACTCGCGGGAGTCGGCGCAAGCCTATGCCGACGAGCTGCACCGCGATGGCTGGGAGACGTTCGTCGCGGGAATTCCCGCCTATTCAACGTTGGGTTACTTCGACGATCCGCTGCTGAACACCTTCATTTATCTTCCCCGCGCGGAAGTCGCGCGCATGATCTTCCACGAACTTGCACACCAGATTCTGTTCGTCCGGGGCGATACACCGTTCAACGAGTCGTTTGCCGTGACGGTGGAAACCGTGGGTGTGCGGCGATGGCTGGCATCACATCCCGATGCCGCTGTGGAGTACGAGCGCTACGACGCGCATCGACGCCAGTTCCGCAGGTTGGTCGACGGCTATCGCAAGCGCCTGGAGGCGCTGTATGGAGGCGGCGGGACAGATGCCGAGAAGGCCAGACAGAAGGACATTCTTTTCGCCGGCATGCGTGCCGACTATGACGCATTGAAGGCCGGATGGGGCGGATATAACGGCTTCGACCGATGGTTTGAGAGCGATCTGAACAACGCCAAGATCGGTGCTTTCTCCACATACAACCAGTGGGTGCCGGCGTTCATGGCCCTGTTGGCGCAGGAGCAGGACGATTTGCCGACCTTCTACAAGGCGGTGAAAGCGCTGTCGAAGCGTCCCGAAGCGGAGCGCAACACCGAACTCGCCGCATTGGATGGCACGCCAGCAGCCGCCGCCGCCCGTGCACTGCTCGATACTCCGTTGCAGGCGAAGCGATAGGAAGCCGTTTCCGTGAGCGACAGGCCACCGTGGCGGCGGCCACCATGGTGCCGAAATACGGCGGCAATGCCGGAAATGACGGCAATGCGGCTACGATGGTGCAGCGATTTCACACGCGTACGGGCCCGCACCAGACGCGAAGGGGGGACCCGAGAACGGACAAGGATCAACCGATGACCGACTTCAGGTCGCCGAGCAGGCCGTAGAGTTGCTGCTGCCGATCCTCCGGCAGTCGGCCCAGACGCTGTTCGATCCAGCTTTCATGCGCTCGCGCCATATTGGAGAACGCCTTCTTGCCACGCGGCGTGAGCTTGATGAGAAAGGCGCGCCGGTCGTTCGCGACTGTCTCGCGCGTGACCCAGCCCTCTTTCTCCAGTTGGTCGGTGATGCCGGTGACATTCCCGCCGGTGACCATCATCCGCTTGCTCAGCTCCCCCATCTTCAGCCCTTCAGGATGCCGATCGAGCTGGGCGAGCAGGTCGAAGCGGGGCAGTGTGCAATCAAACTCCTGACGCAGGCGGGACCGGATATCCGTCTCGATCAGATTGGCACATGTCAGCAGCCGCAGCCAAAGCCGAAGGGCGTCGTGCTCGCGATCGTGGGCTCGCGTTTCGAGATCGAGAGAGTCGGAGTCGGCGAGGCTCATGATGGATGGCGTGAAATTTACAGTATGGAAATTTTAGGTTTGAAATAAACCCGGGGTCAAGCTGGGGGCGCCCCGCAGGGGGGGCGGAGGACATAAAAAAAGGGCACCCGAAGGTGCCCTTTCGTCAAAGACTAAGTGACAGAAGCTGTCAGCTTAGAACTTGTGACGGATACCAGCCGTAACGGCGAACTGGTTCGTGCTTTGCGAGTAGCCCAGGCCGTTCAACGATGCGCCGCCAGGAGCGTCGTTGTTGGCGTGTTGCCACAGACCAACCAGGTACGTGTCCGTGCGCTTCGACAGGAAGTAGTCGACGCCCAGGTTGACTTGGTGGTACTTCGGCGACGTGCCGTTCTTGTTGCCAACCGTACCATTGATCGTCGACCACGTGTACGTGTACGACGCACCCAGTTGCAGAGCCGGGGTCAGCATGTACTTGGCGTTGGCTTCGACGTTGTCGAACTTCCAGCTGCCACCGCCAACGTATTGATACACGCTGTGGCTATAGACCAGACCGATCGTAGCCGGGCCGAAGGCGTACGAGCCGCCTGCCGATGCGATCCACGACTTGTCGTTGGCACCACCAGCCGTCATGGCGGTGCTGGTATCGTTGACTGCGGTCGTCGGGTTGTTCATCAACGAGCCGGTGTTGTTGCTACCCGGGGCGCCGAGGTACAAGTAACCAGCACCGAACGACACCGGGCCGTTAGCGTAGCCCAGACCGAACGAGTATGCGCGGTTGTTAGCGAAGCCCGTACCGTCCGTACCGTTGTTAGCCGAGTTCGAGAAGCTGTACAGACCGCCGGCGCTGAAACCGTTGTAGTTAACCGTCGTGTACTTGATCGAGTTGTTCAGACGGAACGTATTGTTCAGGTTGTCGTTGTCGAACGGGTGAGCGCCCGCGAACGTCGCCCACTGGCTGCCCGAAGCGTACGGACCGACGAAATCAACTACGGAGTCGTACTGACGACCGATGGTCAACGTACCAGCCGTTGCGCTGCTCAGACCGACGTAGGCTTGACGACCGAACATGCGACCGTTTTGGCCCAGCGTGCCGTTACCAAGCGAGAAGCCGTTTTCCAAGACGAAGATCGCCTTCAGGCCGCCACCGAGGTCTTCAGCACCCTTCAAGCCCCAACGCGAGCCTTGCAGGTTGCCGTTGGCGAACTGGAAGTTCTTCGCAGTGGTAGCCGTGCTCGACAGGTTGCCGCCAGTCTTGCTGACGTATTGAACACCAGCGTCGATGATACCGTACAGGGTCACGCTGCTTTGTGCGTGAGCAGCGCCAGCGAATGCGCCGAGCACGCCCAGAGCGAGAAGCGACTTTTTCATTGAGTGATCTCCAAAGGATTGTGAGATTTGTTTAACAAGGTCACTAGTGATAACGTCCTTGCTAATCAACTTCGCGAGAAGTTGGACGTAATGTAACAAATTCAATGTGGGCGGCAAAGGAAAAGGCCGGTTTTGCGCGGGTTTGCGGGCACCTTTGTTTCGTTTACGCAACATCCCGGAAACCGGCTTCTGGCGGGGCTTCCGTGCGTTTGCGCCCGCGCAAGGCGCGCCGGGCAAAGGGGCGTATCATCGGCGGCGGACGCGAAATAATCGTCCAGCGTTCCACATTGTGAAAGATTGAAGTGAGTTGAATGTACGATGTTCTCCGACAGCCTGATCTCCGAACTTGACCGCGGCCTGCGAGCGATCGCCGGCGTCACCCGGGCCTCACGCCCGACGCCCGTTGCGACGACGCCTTCTTCCCCTCAGGATGTATCGATCGGCGATGATGCCCTGACCCCGCAAGAGCGACGCCACGTGGCCGGGCTCATGCGCGTGAATCACGTGGGTGAGGTCTGTGCGCAGGCGCTCTATCAGGCACAGAAGCTGGCGACGAAACGTTCTGAGTTGCGGGCGGCCTTCGAGCACGCGGGCAAGGAGGAAGAAGACCACCTCGCGTGGACGGCGCATCGCCTGACGGAGCTGGGCTCGCGCCCGAGCTTGCTCAATCCCCTTTGGTACGCCGGGGCGTTCGCGATTGGTTTTGTGGCCGGCAAGTGCGGCGACAAGGTCAGCCTGGGCTTCATGTCGGAGACCGAGCGCCAGGTCGAGCATCATCTGGATGGTCACCTCAACGATCTGCCACCGCATGATCTGCGCTCGCGCGCGATCGTCGATCAGATGCGGCGCGACGAGATCGAGCACGGTCAGGCAGCGCGCGATGCCGGCGGTGTGACGTTGCCGGTGCCGGTGCAGCGGGTCATGCGCGCCGCGGCCAAAGTCATGACGACGACCGCCTACTATATATAGAGGGATGCGCGGGGCGATGACAGTTCGCCCGCCCGACCCACAACGGCAACAGGAAGACGAAGCAGCAGAACAGCCCCATCGCGCGACGGCAATACCTCCCCGACTGACCCCCACCTCCCGTGTCGATTTTCCCTTTGCCCCACGGCCGCCGACCGGTATCGACCGGGTTCCGGCACGGCGTGAGCGCGCACTACCCGGTATCGATAGTGCTGGCGGGCCTCCTGCGAGGCGATGCACAAAGTTTGAGGTTCCACTTTCACTATCGCAGTTATGTCTTTAATTTTCCTGACAAAATTCCGTTTTCCGGCTTTAGGAAAGTGCGCTAAGTCATTGTTCTGTCTGACAAATTCCCCTGGAAAAACAGGTGAAACGCTTGACCGCCCAAACACTCTCCTCTAAAGTGGGAAATAGTGTGAGAAAGTGTATTTTTGTGTGGTGTAAGGCACGAAATCTTTCTCTTTCGGCATGACGGGCAGGCGGACGAAACCTCACGGGAGCGCACGTGTTTCAGGGAGCCTCGGCACTTTCACTGGATGCGAAGGGACGGATGTCGATTCCGGCCCGGCATCGTGACGTGCTTCAGGGCGACGCTGAAGGCAAGGTGACGATCACGAAGCACCCGGACGGTTGTCTTTTGCTGTTCCCGCGACCCGAATGGGAAATCTTCCGCGGCAAGATCGCCGCACTGCCGATGGACGCGCACTGGTGGCGGCGCATTTTCCTGGGCAACGCAGCCGACGTCGAGATGGATTCGGCGGGGCGCGTCCTGGTGGCGCCGGAATTGCGCGCGGCTGCGGGCATGGACAAGGAAGTCATGCTGCTGGGCATGGGCAGTCACTTTGAACTCTGGGATGCCGCGACATACGCCGCCAAGGAACAGGCGGCGATGGCGCAGGGCATGCCGGAAGCACTGAAGAACTTCACTTTTTGACAGATCAGGTGGTCCGACGAGCATGGCGCACGCGGTGGAAACGGTAATGCAGCACCGCACGGTCCTGCTGGAGGAGGCCGTGGATGCCTTGCTGTGGCGCGACGACGGCGTTTACGTCGACGGCACGTTCGGCCGCGGCGGGCACAGTCGCAGGGTTCTGGAGCGGCTGGGCGCAAAGGGGAGATTGATCGCGTTCGACAAGGATCCCCAAGCGATCGCGGAGGCGGCGAAGATTGCCGATCCGCGATTTTCGATTGAGCACGAGAGCTTCGCGACGTTGCGCGAAGCGCTGGCCCGACGCGGTATCGACAAGGTGTCGGGCGTTTTGCTGGACCTGGGCGTCTCGTCGCCGCAGATCGACGACCCTGCGCGCGGATTCAGTTTTCGTTACGACGGTCCGCTCGACATGCGCATGGATCCCACGCGCGGCGAGTCGGCGGCGGATTGGCTGGCCCGGGCAACGCTGGAAGAAATGACGGAGGTGATCAAGGACTATGGGGAAGAACGGTTTGCTTTTCAGATTGCAAAGGCGCTTGTTGCTCGCCGGGCAAACGCCGATCGCCTCGGTCCACTCGTCAGTACACGCGAGCTTGCCGAGATCGTGGCGGGTGCCGTCAAGACCCGTGAGAAGGGCAAGGACCCGGCAACACGTACCTTTCAGGCTCTACGGATTCACGTCAATCAAGAGCTTGCGGACCTGCAGATAGCCCTCGATGTGGCGGCCGATGTCCTCGAAACGGGAGGCAGACTCGTGGCGATCAGCTTTCATTCGCTGGAAGACCGTATCGTGAAGCGCTTCATGCAAGCGCGCGCGAGCGCGCCGGCGGTCGATCGCCGCGTGCCGTTGCGCGCCCACGAGATTCCCGAGCCGCCGTTCAAGGCCAGCCGCAAGATCAAGCCGTCCGCCGCCGAGGTGGAGGCCAACCCGCGTGCGCGCTCGGCGATCATGCGGGTCATGGAGCGGGTGTCGACATGAGCCGGCTCAACGTCCTCCTGCTTGTGCTGCTCATCGGTTGCGCACTGTCGTTGATCAACGCGCAATATCGTGCGCGCGGTACGTTCGTCGAACTCAACCGCGAGCAGGCGCTCGAGCATCAACTCCTGCAGGACTGGGATCGCCTCCAATACGAGCAGAGCGCGCAAAGCAAAAGCGCGCGCATCGAAAGCGTGGCGCGCACCGACCTGAAGATGCAGGCCGTCTCGCCGGGCCGCACGCAATATCTGTCCGCGCCCGCCGGCAGCGCCGGCGCCATGGTGGATGTGCCGGTGCCGAGCGCGAGCGCCGCGTCCGCCCCCCCGAGCGGAGGCAAGCGATGATTCGCCGCAAGGACGCCAAGGCCAAGACCAAGGATGTGCAGTTCTCTGCCAGCCCGGTCCTGTCCGTGCGTCTGCCGATGTGGCGCTCCAGGATGCTCGTGTTTGTGATCTTCGGCGCATTCGCGTCGCTGGTCGCGCGCGCGTTCTGGATCCAGGGGCCGGGCAACGCCTTCTATCAGCGTCAGGGCGAGAGTCGTTACGAACGCACACTGGAGATGTCCGCCACGCGCGGCAAAGTGTTCGACCGTAACGGACAGGTGCTCGCCACGAGTCTGCCCGTGAAAGCCATCTGGGCCATTCCCGAAGACGTGCCCGACGACATTTCGGCGCAGCAGGTGCGCCAGCTCGCCAGGTTGCTCGAGATGAGCGAGTCGGATCTGCGCCGCAAGTTCAACCAGGAAAAGAGCTTCGTCTACGTGAAGCGCCAGGTGCTGCCCGACGTGGCCAAGCAGGTGGCCGATCTGGACATCCCGGGCGTTTACCAGCGCAAGGAGTACAAGCGCTTCTATCCGGAAGGCGAGATCGCCGCGCACGTCGTCGGCTTTACCAATGTGGAAGACATCGGCCAGGAAGGCGTCGAGCTGTCGATGCAGAAGGCGCTGGCGGCCACGCCGGGCAGCCGGCGCGTGATCAAGGACCGGCTGGGGCGTGTGGTCGAGGATCTCGACATTCTGGCCCAGCCGCGCGACGGTCACGACATCACGCTGTCGATCGACAGCAAGATTCAGTTCCTCGCCTATAGCGAACTCAAGGATGCCATCGAGCGCACCGGCGCCAAGGCCGGCAGCGCCGTGGTGCTCGACGTGCGCACGGGCGAAGTGCTCGCGCTCGCGAACCTGCCCACGTACAACCCGAACAACCGCACGAACCTGACCGGTGCGCAGCTGCGCAACCGCGTGATCACCGACACGTTCGAGCCCGGCTCGATCATGAAGCCGATCACCATCGCCGCGGCCATCGAGAACGGCCACGTGAAGCCCACGTCGACGGTCATGACCACGGGCCGCGCCAACTTCTTCGGCGCAAACATCACCGATACGCACGACTACGGGCTGCTGACCGTGGCCGGCGTGATCCAGAAGTCGAGCAACATCGGTACCGCGAAGATCGCATTGCAGATGAAGCCACAGGAAATGTGGGACATGTTTACCAGCGTCGGCCTCGGACAGGCGCCGAAGATCGGTTTTCCCGGCGCCGTGGCGGGGCGTTTGCGTCCGGCCAAGAGCTGGCGCCCGATCGAGCAGGCGACGATGGGCTACGGCTACGGCCTTTCCGCCTCGTTGATTCAACTCGCCCGTGCATACACGGTGTTTGCCCACGACGGCGAGCTGCTGCCGATCTCCATCTACAAGACGGATGGCAGCGTGGTGAAGGGCACGCCGGTGATCTCGCCGAACACGGCCCGCGAAGTGCGCAAGATGCTTGAAATGGTGACGTCGCCCGGCGGCACCGCCACGCGTGCCCAGGTCGTGGGTTATCGGGTGGGCGGCAAGACCGGGACCGCCTACAAGCAGTCGGGCCGGGGGTACGACAAGAGCAAGTATCGCGCATCGTTCGTCGGCATGGCGCCGATGTCCGAGCCGCGCATCATCGTGGCGGTCACGCTCGACGAGCCGGGACGCGGCTCGCACTACGGTGGCGTGGCGGCCGGACCGGCGTTTGCCGCGATTGTGGGCGGCACGCTGCGGGCGCTGAACGTCGTGCCGGATTCGCCCGTGACGAAGCTCGTCGTGAGCGACAAGGTGGAGGAGAGCGAGCCATGGGCACCGTGACTTCGACGCCCAAGCCCCCCGTCACGCTCGGCATGATCGCCGACGCCGCGCAGCGCGCCGCGCTCGCGCAGGCCTGGGACTGGCTGCGCCGCACGGTGCCGGCCGGGGCGAACCTGCACGCGGACAGCCGCCGCGTGATGCCGGGCGACGTATTCGTCGCGTACGCCGTCAAGGGCGCCGACAGCCGTGGGTTCATTGCCGACGCGGTCGAGCGCGGCGCTGCCGCGGTCGTCTGGCAAAGCGACGACTTCACATGGCCGGCGTCGCTTGCGAGTCTCGGGAATGTGCCCCAGTTCGGCGTGCCTCGCCTCGACTGGCTGGCCGGTCCGCTGGCGGCGCTGTGGTACGGCGAGCCGAGCGTCGGCATGTCGATGCTCGGTGTGACCGGCACGAACGGCAAGACGTCGTGCAGCCAATGGCTCGCGCAACTGCTGTCCAAGGCAGGCACGCGCAGCGCCGTGATCGGCACGCTCGGCAGCGGCTTTCCGGGCCATCTGACGGTGACCGGTTTCACCACGCCCGACGCCGTGCAACTGCAGCGCAGCCTGGCCGACCTGCGCGCGCAAGGCGCCGCCGCACTCGCCATGGAAGTGTCGTCGCACGGCCTGTATCAGGGGCGCGTCAACGGCGTGGCGTTCGACATTGCCGTATTTACCAATCTGACGCAGGACCACCTCGATTACCACGGCACGATGGCCGAGTACGAGGCAGCCAAGACGCGCCTGTTCGACTGGCCGGGCCTGAAGGCCGCCGTCGTCAATCGCGACGACGCCATGGGCCAGCGCCTGCTCGCGCGCCTGGCCGGGAAGACGCCGGTCGTCGAATACGGCATTCACGGCGACGCCACGTCGGCACACGGCAACCGCGTGCTGCGCGCCGAGGATATTCGGGCGACGACGTCCGGTACACGCTTCACGCTGCACGTCGACGACCGGAGTCAGCAGATCACGGTGCCGCTGATCGGCGAGTTCAACGTGAGCAATGCGCTCGCCGTGCTTGGCGCGGCGCTTGCCGGCGGCGTATCGCAGGACGCCGCGATCGCCGGGCTCGCCGCGCTCGCGCCGGTGTCCGGGCGCATGGAGCAGATCGGGCAGCCGGGGCAACCGCTGGTCGTCGTCGACTATGCGCACACGCCCGACGCGCTCGACAAGACGCTCGACGCCCTGCGTCCGGTGGCGACGGCGCGCGGCGGCAAGCTGGTTTGCGTGTTCGGCTGCGGCGGCGACCGCGATGCGGGCAAGCGTCCGCAGATGGGCGCGGTGGCCGAGCGTCTGGCCGACGCGGTGGTGCTCACGAGCGACAACCCGCGGACCGAAGTACCGGCCGAGATCATGGCGCAGATCGCCGCCGGTCTCGCGAACCCCGACGCCGTGCGTCGGATCGAAGACCGCGCCAGCGCGATCCTGCAGGCCGTTCGCGGCGCGCAGGCGGCCGACGTGGTGCTCATCGCCGGCAAGGGCCACGAAAGTACACAGGAAATCATGGGCAAGAAGCGGCCGTTCTCCGATCAGGAGCATGCGCGACTGGCACTCGCCGCGCGCGCGACGACTGCGCGCGGGGGAGGTGAATGATGCATTGGACGCTGAACGACGCCCGGCAGGCGGTGACCGGTTCGCGCGTGACGGGGGCGCAGACGACCGCCTTCGCGCGCGTTGTGACCGACAGTCGATCGGTACAGCCGGGCGACTTGTTCGTCGCGATCAAGGGTGAGCGCTTCGACGCACACGACTTCCTGGCCGACGTGGCGCGCGCCGGCGCGGCCGCCGTGGTTGCCTCGCGCGTGCCCGACGGTTTCGAGACGCCGGCCCTGATCGTGCCGGACACGCGCATCGCGTTGGGCGAGCTGGCCGCCGCATGGCGCCGCCGCTTCGCGATTCCGGTGGTCGCCGTGACGGGCAGCAACGGCAAGACGACGGTCAAGGAAATGATTTCGGCGATCTTCGCCGAGGCGGTCGGCGCCGAGTCGCGTCTGGCCACCGCAGGCAACTTCAACAACGACATCGGGCTGCCGCTCACGTTGTTCCGCCTGAAGGACGGCGACCGACTGGCCGTGCTCGAGCTTGGGATGAACCACCCGGGCGAGACGGCCTACCTGGCAAGGATTGCGCAACCCACGGTGGCGGTAATCAACAACGCCCAGCGGGAGCATCAGGAGTTCATGGTGAGCGTCGCGGCCGTCGCGCAGGAGCATTCGGCGGTGCTCGCGGCCCTGGCCGACGACGGTGTGGCCGTGTTTCCCGCCGAGAGCGAGTTTGCGTCGATGTGGCGCGAGATCGCGGGCAAGCGCCGCGTGCTCGACTTCGCGCTCGACGCCCGAGCCGCCGTCTCGGGGCGCTACGACGTGGCCACCCGCGTGCTGCGCGTGACGTCGCCCGCGGGCGAGTTCTCGCTCACGTTGCCGCTGCTCGGCGAGCACAACGCGCGCAATGCCCTGGCGGCGATTGCCTGCGCGTTGGGCGCGCATGTGGACATTGGCTCGATCGTGCGGGCACTCGAAGGCTTCTCGGCCGTCAAAGGTCGGCTGCAGGTGTCGACGCTCTCGAAGGGGCCGCTCGCCGGTGTCACGCTGATCGACGACACCTATAATGCGAACCCCGATTCGGTCCTCGCCGCCATCGACGTGCTTGCTTCGACGCCTGCGCCGCGTGTGCTGGTGTTGGGCGACATGGGCGAGGTGGGCGACAACGGTCCGGCGTTTCATCGCGAAGTAGGCGAATACGCGGCGCGGCGCGGCATCGATCGATTGCTGGCGATGGGCGAATTGGCGCAGGCCAGCGTGGTGGCGTTCGGCGACGGTGGCCAACATTTTTCGAACGTGGACGATGTGACTCCCCTCGTGGCGGAACTCAACGCCACGCTGAGTGCGCCGGCCACGGTGCTGGTGAAAGGAAGCCGCTTCATGCGGATGGAGCGCGTGCTGGAGCAGTTGCGCGCTACGAGTGAAAGCGGGGGCGGCAACGCCCCGGCCAAGTGATAAAGGATTGATGGAATGTTGCTGACGTTGGCGCAATGGCTGCAAGCGGATGCGAGCTATTTGCGCGTGTTCAACTACCTGACGTTTCGGGCCGTGATGGCAAGCCTCACGGCGCTGGTGATCGGGCTCTCGTTCGGGCCGATGGTCATTCGCAAGCTGACCGAAATGAAGGTGGGCCAGGCCGTGCGCACCGACGGCCCGCAGACCCATCTGGTGAAGTCGGGTACGCCCACGATGGGCGGCGTGCTGATCCTGATCGGCATTACCGTCGCCACGCTGCTCTGGGCGGATCTGAGCAACCGTTTCATCTGGATCGTGCTGACCGTGACGTTGGGCTTCGGCATCATCGGCTGGATCGACGACTACCGGAAGGTGGTCTACAAGGACCCGCGCGGCATGTCGTCGCGCGAAAAGTATTTCTGGCAATCGCTGATCGGTCTGTTCGCCGCCATTTACCTGGCATTTTCGGTGTCGGAGACGAGCAACCTGAAGGTGTTCGAGCTGTTCATCAGCTGGGTGCGCAACGGCTTTCCGCTCGATCTGCCGCCGAAGGCCGACTTCATCGTGCCGTTCTTCAAGACGATGAGTTATCCGCTGGGCGTGTTCGGGTTCATTGCGCTCACGTACTTTGTCATCGTCGGCTCGTCCAACGCCGTTAACCTCACCGACGGTCTCGACGGCCTGGTCATCATGCCGGTGGTGCTGGTCGGCGCGGCGCTGGGCGTGTTCGCGTACGTGATGGGTAACGTGGTGTATTCGAAGTACCTGCTGTTCCCGCATATCGCCGGCGCGGGCGAGTTGCTCGTGTTCTGCTCGGCCATGTCGGGGGCGGGTCTCGCCTTCCTTTGGTTCAATACCCATCCCGCCCAGGTGTTCATGGGAGACGTGGGCGCGCTGGCGCTCGGCGGCGCACTCGGCACCGTGGCGGTGATCGTGCGCCAGGAAGTCGTGCTCTTCGTGATGGGCGGCGTGTTCGTGGCCGAGACGCTCTCCGTGATGTTGCAGGTGACCTGGTTCAAGTACACCAAGCGCCGGTTCGGCGAAGGGCGACGCATCTTCAAGATGGCGCCGCTGCATCACCACTTCGAACTGTCGGGATGGAAGGAAACGCAGGTGGTGGTCCGGTTCTGGATCATCACGCTGATGCTGGTGCTGATCGGTCTGTCGACGCTCAAGCTGCGCTGACCGGGCGGCGCACGACCGCGCGTTGTGCGGTGGCAGGACTAAAGGTGGGGCCGCTCGCGCCGATAGCGAAATATCGGCGTCTGGCAAGCGATGCATTCGTAGGTTGTTTGAATCGATAAGGAAAAGAGCGACGTGTTCGGCGAGAAGTTTGGTGAATCCTGGCAACCGCGTGTCCTGATCCTGGGTCTGGGAGAGTCCGGCCTGGCGATGGCGCGTTGGTGCGCGCGTTACGGCTGCCGAGTGCGTGCAGCCGATACGCGCTATGCGTCGTCGGAGACACCGTCGAACGTTGCGACCCTGCGCGCCGACGCGCCGCAGGCCGAATTCGTGGGCGGCAAGTTTGCCGACCAGATCGATGCGTTGCTCGACGACATCGAGCTGATCGGCATCAGCCCGGGGCTCTCGCCGCTCGCGCCCGACGTGGCCGGGCTGCTGGCCGAAGCCGCGCAGCGCGGCATTCCGGTCTGGGGCGAGATCGAATTCTTCGCGCAGGCGCTGCGTCACATGCAGGCCACGAGCGGCTATGCGCCGAAGGTGCTCGCCATCACGGGCACCAATGGCAAGACGACCACCACCAGCCTGACGGGACTGCTGTGCCGCCGCGCCGGCAAGCGCACGGCGGTGGCGGGCAACATCAGTCCGACGGCGCTCGACCGACTGAGCGAATGCATCGCCGAGGCGACGCTGCCCGACGTGTGGGTGCTGGAACTCTCGAGCTTCCAGCTCGAGACCGTGTACTCCCTCGCGCCCGATGCGGCGGCGATCCTCAACATTACGCAGGACCACCTGGACTGGCACGGCGACATGGACGCCTACGCCAGTGCCAAGGCGCGGATCTTCGGGCCGCAGACCGTGCGCGTGCTCAACCGCGACGACGCCCGCGTGATCGCGTTCGCGTCGCCCGAGGCCAGTGTCGTGACCTTCGGCACGGGCAAGCCCGACGCCGTGGGCGACTTCGGGCTGGAGATGGAAGGCGGCATGTGGTGGCTGGTCGAAGGGTATACGCGCGACGACGCGCCGCCCGCGCCGAAGCGCCGCAAGGCCGGCGCCGTCGAGGCGAGCGTCGAAGTGTTCGGCAAGCGCCTGATGCCCGCCGACGCGCTGCGCATTCGAGGACAGCACAATGCCGCGAATGCGCTGGCGGCGCTCGCACTCGCTCGCGCGATCGATCTCCCCATGGCCAAGCTGTTGCACGGCCTGCGCGAATATCCGGGCGAGCCGCATCGCGTGCAATTGATCGCGAGCATCAACGAAGTCGAGTACTACGACGACAGCAAGGGCACCAATGTGGGCGCCACGGTCGCCGCGATCTCCGGACTGCAGAAGACGCTCGTGCTGATCGCCGGCGGCGACGGCAAGGGCCAGGACTTCTCGCCGCTCGCCAATCCGGTGGCGCATCACGCACGCGCCGTGCTGCTCATCGGTCGCGACGCCGGGATTCTGCGCGAGGCGCTGACCGACACCGGCGTCGAACTCATCGATGCGCCGACGCTCGAGGACGCCACGCGCCAGGCCGCGAAGCTGGCCCAGCCCGGTGACGCCGTGCTGCTCTCGCCGGCGTGCGCGAGCCTCGACATGTTCCGCAACTATGAACATCGCGCACAGGTGTTTCGCGATACCGTGGTTGAACTGGCCGCCGACGCGGGGGTGATGCTATGAACCGTATCAAGTCGTTCTTCAGCAAGAAGCGTCAGGCGGGGTTCGCGGGGGCCGGCACGGCGAGCGCGCCCGGTGCCGCGACGCAGGCCGCCAGTCGTACGCTCGGCAGCATCAAGCCCACCCGCTCGCGCATGCTCGAATACGATCACGCGCTCGTGTGGGTGGTGATCTCGCTGCTGTCGCTGGGCCTGGTGATGGTGTACTCGGCGTCGGTCGCGTTGCCCGACTCGCCGAAATACAGCGGCTACTCGACGTACCACTTCCTCGCGCGCCACATCATCTCGCTGACGATGGGACTGATCGCGGCCATGATCACGCTCCGGATTCCGGTCAAGACGCTCGACAAGCTCGCGCCCAAGCTGTTCCTGCTGGCGCTGGTGTTGCTGGTGATCGTGCTGATCCCGCACGTGGGCAAGGGCGTGAACGGCTCGAAGCGCTGGATTCCGTTCGGCGTGCTCAACCTGCAGCCGTCGGAAATCATGAAGCTCGCCGTCACGCTGTACGCCGCGAACTACACGGTGCGCAAGCAGGAGTTCATGCAGAGCTTCGGCAAGGGCTTCTTGCCGATGGGCATTGCCGTCGTGTTCGTCGGCATGCTGCTGCTGCTCGAGCCGGACATGGGGGCATTCATGGTGGTCGCCGCCATCGCCATGGGCATTCTGTTTCTCGGCGGCGTGAACGGACGCCTGTTCGGCGGCCTGGCGCTCACTGCCGTGGGCACGTTCGCCATGCTGATCTGGCTCTCGCCGTGGCGCCGCGAGCGGATTTTCGCGTACCTCGACCCATGGCGCGAAGACTACGCGCTCGGCAAGGCCTATCAGCTCACGCACTCGCTCATCGCGTTCGGGCGCGGTGAGTGGACCGGTGTCGGGCTCGGCGGCAGCATCGAGAAGTTGCACTACCTGCCCGAAGCGCACACCGACTTCATCCTCGCCGTGATCGGCGAGGAATTCGGCTTTGTCGGCGTGGTCGTCGTCATCCTGATGTTCTATTGGCTGGTGCGCCGTGCCTTCGAGATCGGACGTCAGGCGCTGGCGCTCGAGCGCACGTTCGCGGGACTGCTCGCCAAGGGCGTGGGTGTCTGGCTGGCCGCGCAGACCTTCATCAACATGGGCGTGAACCTGGGCCTGCTGCCGACCAAGGGGCTCACGCTGCCGCTGGTGAGCTACGGCGGCTCGGGCATTCTGCTCAACTGCGTGGCCGTGGCGATCCTGCTGCGGGTGGATTACGAAAACCGCGTGCTGATGCGGGGAGGCAAAGTATGACCGAGCGCGCTACCGCGATGCCGGCACCGCAGACGAAGACACGCACGCTGCTGGTCATGGCCGGCGGCACGGGCGGTCACGTCTTCCCGGGGCTCGCGGTCGCCAACTTCCTGCGCGTGCAGGGGTGGCGCGTGGTGTGGCTCGGCAATCCGTCGGGCATGGAAGCGACGCTCGTGCCGAAATACGACATCCCGATGGAATTCGTGAAATTCGGCGGGCTGCGCGGCAAGGGTCTGATGACCAAACTGCTGTTGCCGCTCAACCTGCTGCGCGCGTTCTGGCAGAGCCTCCGTGCTGTCCGCCGCGTGAAACCGTCCGTCGTGTTGGGCATGGGCGGCTACATCACCTTCCCCGCGGGCATGATGGCGTCGCTGCTCGGCCGTCCGCTGGTGCTGCACGAACAGAATTCGGTGGCCGGCCTGGCGAACAAGGTGCTCGCGCGCGTGGCGGACAAGGTGTTGCTTGCGTTCCCGGACACCATCGCCGGCGGCGAATGGGTCGGCAATCCGATCCGGGCCGATTTCGACGAGATGGCGTCGCCGGCCGAGCGCTACAACGCGCGCACCGGGCCGCTACGCATTCTCGTGGTCGGCGGCAGCCTCGGGGCCACCGTGCTCAACGAGATCGTGCCCAAGGCGCTGGCGAAGCTGCCGCGCGAAGATCGCCCGCAAGTCACGCATCAGGCGGGCGTCAAACATATTCAGACCCTGCAGGCGAATTACGCCGCGGCGGGGGTGACGGTCGAGGCCGTGCCGTTCATCGACGACATGGTCGCGGCTTACGCGGCGGCGGATCTGGTGATCTGCCGCGCAGGTGCGATGACGGTGGCCGAAGTGGCCGCGGCCGGGGTGGCGGCGCTGTTCGTGCCGTTCCCGCACGCGGTCGACGACCACCAGACAACGAATGCGCGTTTCCTCGCCGACAAGGGCGCGGCAACGCTGATCGACCAGCGCGAGCTGTCGGTCGAGACCCTGGCCGAGTGGCTGCGCCGTCAGACGCGCGCGTCGCTGCTCGCGATGGGAGAGAAAGCCAGGGCGCTCGCCAAGCCGGACGCCACCGAACAAGTGGCGCGCGTGTGCGCGGCTCTGGCCAAGGATTGAAATGAAACACATCGTCAAACACATTCACTTCGTCGGCATTGGCGGCTCGGGCATGAGCGGCATTGCCGAGGTACTGCTCAACCTGGGTTACCAGGTGAGCGGCTCCGATCTCGGCGACAACGCGGTAACACAGCGTCTCGCGAGCCTCGGTGCGCGCATCGCCCGCGGCCATGCGGCCGAACATATCGAAGGCGCCGACGCCATCGTCGTGTCCACGGCCATCACGGCCGACAATCCGGAAGTGCTCGCCGGTCGCGCGCGCCAGATTCCCATCGTGCCGCGCGCGCTGATGCTCGCGGAACTCATGCGCCTGAAGCAGGGCGTGGCCATCGCCGGCACGCACGGCAAGACCACTACCACGAGCCTCGTGGCGAGCGTGCTCGCGCAGGGCGGGCTGGATCCGACCTTCGTGATCGGAGGGCGTCTGAACAGCGCCGGGGCCAACGCCAAGCTCGGCACGGGCGACTTCATCGTGGTCGAGGCCGACGAGTCGGACGCGTCGTTCCTCAACCTGAATCCGGTCATCGAAGTCATCACGAACATCGATGCCGACCACATGGACACCTACGGGCACGACTTCGCCCGCCTGAAGCAGTCGTTCGTGGCCTTCACGCAGCGCCTGCCGTTCTACGGCATTGCCGTGCTGTGCGTGGACGACCCGAACGTGCGCGAGATCCTGCCGTTCGTCTCGAAGCCGATCGTGCGCTACGGCCTGTCGGACGACGCCCAGGTGCGCGCCATCGACGTGCGCGCCGACGCCGGTCAGATGCGCTTTACCGTGTTGCGCCAGTTCGGCGCGGGCGCCGCGCCGCTGGACATCACCCTCAATCTGCCGGGCGAGCACAACGTGCGAAACGCGCTCGCGGCCATTGCGATCGCCACCGAACTCGAGGTTCCGGATGCCGCGATTCAACAGGCATTGGCCGAGTTCAACGGCGTGGGACGCCGCTTCCAGCGCTACGGCGAGATTGCGCTGCCGAAGGCCAGCGGCGGCGGCACGTTCACGCTCATCGACGATTACGGGCATCACCCGGTGGAGATGGCCGCCACGCTCGCGGCCGCGCGCGGCGCGTTCCCCGGGCGTCGCATCGTGCTGGCGTTTCAACCGCATCGCTACACGCGCACGCGCGATTGCTTCGAGGACTTCGTGAAGGTGCTCTCGGACGCGGACGCCGTGGTGCTCGGCGAAGTGTATTCGGCCGGCGAGGCGCCCATCGTGGCGGCCGACGGCCGTTCGCTCTCCCGCGCGGTACGCGTGGCGGGCAAGGTGGAACCGGTTTTCGTGGAAGACGTCGCGCAGTTGCCCGACGCCATTCTGCAAGTCGCCCGGGCGGGCGATGTTGTCATCACCATGGGTGCCGGCTCCATCGGCGCGGTGCCCGGCAAGTTGCAAGTTCAGCAAGGAGTCTGACGTGAGTGCATTCGATCCGAAACGTTTCGGCAAGGTTGGCGTCCTGATGGGCGGGCGCTCTGCCGAGCGTCAGATCTCGCTGATTTCGGGCAAAGGCGTACTCGAGGCGCTGCGCAGCAAGGGCGTGGACGCCCACGGTTTCGATACCGGCATGAACGATCTGGCGGCGCTGGCCGCGCAGAAGTTCGACCGCGTGTTCATTGCGCTGCATGGGCGCTACGGCGAGGACGGCACGCTGCAGGGTGCGCTCGAGCATCTCGGCATTCCCTACACCGGCAGTGGCGTGCTCGCCTCGGCGCTGGCGATGGACAAGGAAATGACCAAGCGCGTGTGGATCAACGAAGGCCTGCCCACGCCGCGCTTCAAGATGCTCGACGCCGACAGCGACTTCGACGCCGTGGCGCGCGATCTCGGCCTGCCGCTGATCGTCAAGCCGTCGCGCGAAGGCTCGACCATCGGCCTCACGAAGGTCACGGAAGCGTCGCAGCTCAAGGCGGCCTACGAGAAGGCTGCCGCGCTCGATCCCGACGTGCTCGCCGAGGAGTTCATCGATGGCGACGAGCTGACCGTGCCGGTGTTGGGCGTGGGCACGAAGGGCGCGGCCGCCGCGCGCGCGCTGCCGGTGATCCGCATCGTGGCGCCGGACGCGAACTACGACTATCAGAACAAGTACTTCAAGGACGACACGCGCTACGAGTGCCCGCCGCCGTTGTCGGTGTCGTTGCAGGAGGAAGTGCAGCGCCTCGTGTTGCGCGCCTACCTGGTGCTGGGATGCCGGGGCTGGGCGCGAGCCGACGTGATGCTGCGCAAGCGCGACAACAAGCCGTACCTGCTGGAAATCAATACGTCGCCGGGCATGACCGGTCACTCGCTGGTGCCGATCTCGGCACGTGCGGCGGGCCTGTCGTATGAAGACCTGGTCGTTGAAATCCTGGCAACCGCGACGCTCGATCTGCATCCGAACGCGCAGTGGAAGCCAGAGTGAACCGAGTCGAACATTGAACGCGTTGAACAACGCCCTGATACGGAAAGCAAATCGCCATGTGGCACAACGTACGCCTGCTCAACGCCATCGCGAGTGCGCTCGTCGCACTCGTCGTGCTGGCGGCGCTCGCGGCGGGCGGCCACTGGTTGATCCAGCGGCCGGTCTTCACGCTCAAGGCGATTCAGATCGATGGGGATGTCTCCCACATCAACGGGCCGACGTTGCGGGCGAATGCCGTCTCGCGGCTCAAGGGCAACTTCTTCACCATCGATCTGGACGCCACGCGCGCGGCGTTCGAAGCGGTGCCCTGGGTGCGTCATGCGAGCGTGCGGCGCGTCTGGCCGAACCAGCTCGCGGTGACGATCGAGGAATACAAGCCGCTGGCCACGTGGAACGACGGACGGCTGGTGAGCGTGGACGGCGAGCTCTTCGCGGCCAACCTGGCGGAAGCCGAGGACGAGGGCAAGCTGCCCGAGTTCGCCGGACCGCCGGGCAGCGAGAAAGACGTTACGGCGCGGTACTACGACTTCGTGAAGTGGTTCGCGCCGTTGAACATGAAACCCGAAGCGGTCACGCTGTCGAATCGTTACGCATGGAGCGTGCGACTCGCAGGTGGCGTGCAACTGGCGCTGGGTCGGGAACGTACCCCCGAAACCCTCGCCACGCGCAGCCGGCGCTTCGTACAGGCGTATCCGCAGGTCGCGGCGCGCTGGGGAAACCAGATCGAGTATGCCGATCTGCGCTACCCGAACGGTTTTGCAGTACGTGCCGCGGGCATGCGTTTCTTGAGCGAGGAACAGGCCAAGAAGCTAGCCACGGCGCCGGTGCAAAAGCGGGATTCGCAGAAGCCGGCAGCGAAACCTGCCGCGCCGGCCAAGCGAAGCCAGTGAGACTTCAGGACTTACACACGCTATGAGCAAAGATTACAAGGATCTGTTGGTCGCCCTGGATATCGGCACGTCGAAAGTCGTGGCGGTGGTGGCCGAGCTGCGCCCTGAAGGCCGCTATGAAGTGATCGGCCTCGGCCAGAGTGAATCGCGCGGCCTGAAAAAGGGCGTCGTGGTGAACATCGAGGCCACGGTGCAGTCCATTCAGCGTGCGCTCGAAGAAGCGGAGCTGATGGCCGACTGCAAGATCACCAATGTGTTCACCGGCATTGCCGGCAGCCACATCCGCAGCTTCAACTCGAGCGGCATGGTGGCGATCAAGGACAAGGAGGTGACGCAGGCCGATGTGGCGCGCGTGATCGAGACGGCCAAGGCGATCAACATCCCGACCGACCAGCAGGTGCTGCATATCCTCACGCAGGAATTCATCATCGACGGTCAGGAAGACGTGCGCGAGCCGATCGGCATGAGCGGCATTCGCCTCGAAGTGAAGGTGCACATCGTGACCGGCGCGGTCTCGGCGGCCCAGAACATCGTGAAGTGCGTGCGTCGCTGCGGGCTGGAGGTGAACGACCTGATCCTCCAGCCGCTCGCCTCGAGCATCTCGGTGCTCACCGAAGACGAGAAGGAACTGGGCGTGGTGCTGATCGACATCGGCGGCGGCACGACCGACATCGCGATCTTCAGTGAAGGCGCCATCCGTCACACCGCGGTCATTCCGATTGCCGGCGATCAGATCACGAGCGATATCGCGATGGCCGTGCGCACGCCGACACCGGATGCCGAGGACATCAAGATTCAGCACGGCATCGCCAAGCAGTCGCTGGCCGATCCCGACGAGATGATCGAGGTGCCGGGCCTGGGCGAGCGCGGTCCGCGCACGCTTTCGCGCCAGGCGCTGGCGGCCGTGATCGAGCCGCGCGTCGAAGAGTTGTTCTCGCTCGTGCAACAGGTGGTGCGCGAGTCGGGTTACGAAGAGTTGCTGTCCTCGGGCATC
>OFTX01000342.1_pt1 | contig 26143 bp, 26 predicted proteins | sample 1775051 | NCBI WGS metagenome assembly OFTX01 (sample SAMN08195772, study PRJEB24354) | sludge metagenome | isolation source: sludge from phenol fed wastewater aerobic bioreactor A | place: India: Nagpur | collected 2016-09-15
GCAGACCGGCCCACGGGGTGTCCCCCGCCTGAAGATAGGACGGCTGACCGCCCATCGACGCCGGACTGCCGGGACGCGGCGCCGAGCCGAACGACGGCTGATGCGGTGGCTCCGCACCACCGGCACCGCCCGCGGTGCCCCCCGTCTCCCCCGTCTCTCCCGTCTCCCCGATCTGACCGCCCGCGCTGCCGACGCCGGCCGCCTTGACGTCGTCGCCCGATGCCGGCGTCGGTGCGCCGATCGGATTGCGATCCGACGCCACCTCCGCGGCGGACGCTTGCGCGACGGGTTTGGCGGACGGGGCCGCTGCGGGCTGGGAAGGCTGCGCCTGGGCATCACCGGGCTGGACCGGGCGCGTCAGCGTGTCGGGATTCGGCGGCATGTCCGACGAGCCTTCCGCCGTGCCGGCGACCGGCTTGGCGGTGGCCCGCGGCGAGGCCGGTGTGGCCGACGTCGCGTAGTCGGATGATGGCGTGGATGAGGTCGGTGCCGTGCCCCCGGACGCGCCGGCAATGCTGCCGGTGTCGGTGGCCGGAGGTGTCGGTTGTGGCGTTGCGCTCTTGCTCGTCTCGGATTCAGGCTTCTGGGGCTGCTGCGGCGATTTCGGGTCTTGAGCGTCGGTCATGATGGCGTTGGGAAGGCGTCCGCGAAGGGGGAAAGATGGATTGACCACTGCGGCCGGGAAATTATCCCGCCGCCCCGGTCCCACCGCAACCGGGAAAGCCGATCGCGCGGCAAGCCGCTTGCGGCATGGCGATGGACGACGATCGCCCGAACTCGCCCTGAACGCGGCGATGAAACCGTCCCGTCGCCGCGATGTCGAAATGCATTGTCACGCGTTGAACGGCTGCGCGCCTCGTCGGCGAGACCGAAAGGCCACGCGTATAATCGCGACAATATGCAAGACATTCATCCAATTTGGGCGCGGTTCGCCACCATTGGACGAAAAAATGCCCGTCGCTGTCTGGCGCGCACGTGAGTATCAGGAGCCTGCAAGTGAAGCGTTTTCTCCGCCTGTGGCAGATCGCCCGCCACGACTTCCGCGTACTTTGGCACGCGGCCCGCGACCCTCGTCGTCCGTGGTGGCTGTTGCCCGCCGTGGGCCTGCTCGTCGTGTACCTGCTGAGCCCGTTCGATCTCATCCCCGATTTCGTGCCAGTGTTCGGTTTGCTCGACGACGTGGTCGTGATCGGCATGGTGGTGCACTGGCTGATCGGCCGTCTGCCGTTCGATGTCCGCGAGGACGCCCGCGCCCACGTGTTCACGCAACGCGCCTGAGTCCGGACACCGGAATCGATGCCGGGTCGATCCGGCGCTCCCGCCGCCTGGTCGGGTTACCGGCCGCGGGCGCGTCGGGATGGCTGCCCGGCCTCAGGGCATGAGCAGCGTCGAGCCGGTCGTCTTGCGCGCTTCGAGATCGCGGTGCGCCTGCGCCACATCGGCCAGCGCATAGCGTTGATTGACCTCGATCTTCACGTCCCCCCGGGCCACGACGTCGAACAACTCGTTCGCGCTGGCCTCGAGATCGGCGCGTTTGGCCGTGTAGCTGAACAGCGTCGGACGCGTGAAGAACAGCGAGCCGCGCGACACGAGGTCAGCCGTGTTGATCTGCGTCACGGGCCCGGAGGCGCTGCCGAAGTTCACCATCATGCCCAGCGGACGCAGGCAGTCGAGCGAACCGATGAAAGTGTCCTTGCCGATGGAATCGTAGACGACCGGCACGCCTTCACCGCCCGTGATTTCCTTGACCCGCTCGACAAAGTTCTCGCGGGTGTACACGATCGGGTGATTGCAGCCATGCCGGCGTGCGAGCGCCGCCTTCTCGTCGGAGCCGACGGTGCCGATCACCGTCGCGCCGAGCGCCCTGGCCCACTGACAGACGATCAGGCCCACGCCGCCTGCGGCCGCATGGATCAGGATCGTGTCGCCCGCCTTGACCGGGTAGGTGCGGCGCAGCAGATACTGCGCGGTCATGCCTTGCAGCATCATCGCGGCGGCCTGGTCGTCGCTGATCGCGTCCGGCACACGCACCAGCGGCGCGGCGGGCATGACGCGCGCCTGCGAATAGGCGCCGCACGGACGGCCCGCATAAGCCACGCGGTCGCCCGGCCTGACATGCGTCACGCCCTCCCCGACCGCTTCGACCACGCCCGCGGCTTCCATGCCGAGGCCGGCAGGCAGCGGCTGCGGATACAGACCGGTCCGGAAATAGACGTCGATGTAATTCAGACCGACGGCGTTGTGGCGCACGCGCGCCTCGCCCGGACCGGGGTCGCCAACTTCGACGTCGACCCACTTCATCACTTCCGGCCCACCATTCTGTTCAATGCGAATCGCTTTGGTCATCCTCGCTCCTTCGATGCTTGGGTTATCAGGCCGCCTGTCGCGACGCCTCAGCCCCGCGGCTGCGCCGCCAGACGCACGATCAGTTGTTCGAGCAGCAACCGCGCCGTGGCACTGTTGGTCGCGCACGGCACGTTGTGCACGTCGCACGCGCGCACCAGCGCGTTGATGTCGGGTTCATGGGGCTGCGGCGTCATCGGGTCGCGCAGGAACAGCACCATGTCGACCCGCCCCTCGGCCAGTTGCGCGCCGATCTGGAGGTCGCCGCCGTGCGGCCCCGAGAGCATGCGCTCCACCTCCAGGCCCAGTTCGGTGGCGATGCGCCCGCCCGTGGTGCCCGTGGCCACGAGCTGGCATTGACGCAGGACTTCCACGTAGTCGCGCGCGACCGCGAGAATCTCGTCCTTCTTCTTGTCGTGCGCGATGAGCGCGATTCGGACTTTGGGTACGGTCGATACAGTCATTGATGCGATCCCTTCGCTGGGTCGAGAAACGGTGCGGTGAAGACGGCTCAGAAGGTGCCCGGATACGCGCCGCCGTCGATCAGCACGTTCTGTCCGGTAATGTAGGCCGCCTGCGCGCTGCACAGGAAAGCGCAGGTCGCGCCGAACTCCTGCGGCTGCCCGAAACGGCGCGCCGGAATGGCCGCGGCCCGCCTGGCCCGCGCTTCGTCCACCGTCTGCCCGCTCTTGTCGGCCCACGCCCGCATGGTGCCCGCGAGACGGTCGGTATCGAACGCACCCGGCAACAGATTGTTGATGGTGACGTTGTGCGAGACGGTCGTGCGCGCCAGCCCCGCAACAAAACCGGTCAGCCCCGAGCGTGCGCCGTTGGACAGGCCGAGAATGTCGATCGGCGCCTTCACGGCCGACGACGTGATATTCACGATGCGCCCGAAACCGCCCGCGATCATGCCATCCACGGTCGCCTTGATCAGTTCGATGGGGGTGAGCATGTTCGCGTCGAGCGCGCGAATCCAGTCGTCGCGCTGCCAGTCGCGGAAGTCGCCCGGAGGCGGACCGCCCGCATTCGTCACGAGAATATCGGGCTGCGGACAGGCGGCGAGCGCCTGGGCGCGCCCCTCGGGCGTGGTGATGTCGCAGGCCACCGCGCTCACGTCAACGCCGGTCGCGGCGCGAATCTCGTTCGCCGCGGCGTTCAGGGCGTCGGCCGTGCGCGCGACGATGACGAGGTTCACACCCGCCTCGGCCAGCGCCTGCGCACAGGCGCGCCCCAGGCCCTTGCTCGCGCCGCACACGAGTGCGGTGCGGCCCTTGATTCCCAGATCCATGTTCGGTCTTCCAGACAAGTCACGCATTGGTCGGATACGGCCCTCGGGCCATCTCCCCGCGATTCTAAGGGAATCGCGGGCGCGCCGCTGCCATCCGCATCGGTTAAAATCGCGGCCATGCGGGCCACACCGGCCCTGCCCCCGATTGCCTGCCATGAAACAAGACACCCGCTTCCCCAATCTCTATATCTGCGATCACCCGCTGATCCAGCACAAGCTCTCGCACATGCGCGACAAGGAAACCTCGACGCGCACGTTCCGCGGCCTGCTGCGCGAGATTACCTTGCTCATGGGATACGAAATCACGCGCGACCTGCCGCTCACGACCGAGCGCATCGACACGCCGATGGTCGCCATGGACGCCCCCGTCATCGCCGGAAAGAAGCTTGCCATCGTCCCCGTGCTGCGCGCGGGCGTCGGCATGAGCGACGGTCTGCTCGATCTGGTGCCGTCGGCGCGCGTCGGCCACATCGGCGTGTATCGCGACGAGCAACATCGTCCGGTTGAGTATCTGGTACGCCTGCCCGACGTGGCCGACCGCAGTTTCATTCTGTGCGATCCGATGGTCGCCACGGGCTATTCGGCCGTGCATGCCGTGGATGTGCTGCGCAAGCGCGGCGTGGCCGAAGAGAACATCGCCTTCCTCGCACTCGTGGCCGCGCCCGAAGGCGTCAAGGTGTTGCACGACGCGCATCCCGGCGTGAAGCTGTACGTCGCCTCGCTCGACGAGCGCCTGGACGATCACGCGTACATCATTCCGGGCCTGGGTGACGCGGGCGATCGCCTGTTCGGCACCAAGAACTGAAGCGGACGTAAGAAGCCCCGGTCGAACCGGGGCTTTTTTCATTGGCCTCGGCCCGCCCTGCGCCGCGTGGCCATCGCCACGCCGATGGCCGCCAGCACCATCCCGGCCCAGGCCAGCGGCGGCATGTGCTCGCCGACCATGGCCCACGCCGCGAGCGCCGCGCAAGGCGGCACGAGGAAGAACAGCGCGGACACGCGCGACGCCTCGCCGCGACGAATCATCGCCAGCAGCAACGAGATCGCCACGATGGAATTGCCGATCACGAGATAGACGAGCGTCAGGCCGAGCTGCCAGGTCCAGTCGACGCGCATCGGCTCGAGCCACCACGCCAGCGGCAGCGTGGCCGCGAACCCCACGGCGTACTGCACGAGATTCGAGGTGATGGGGTGCTGCCCTACACCGAAGCGCTTCTCGTACAGCGTGCCGCAGGTAATGGCGCCGAGCGCCACGAACGTGAGCCCCAGCCCCAGCGCGGAGGTGGCCTCGACCGCCGAGCGCGCCACGATCACGAGCGCCGCGCCCGCGAGTCCCAATCCGAGACCGATCCAGTTCAACCCGCTCACGCGTTCGCCCACCAGATAAGGCACGGCCAGCGCCACGAGGATCGGCTGCAGCGACGTGATCAGCGCCACGCTACCCGCCGAAACTCCCAGCCGCAAGGCCAGATACGTCATGCTGAAATACAGCGCCTGGATCAGCAGACCGATGACGACCAGATGTCCCCAGGCGGCGGCCGTCTTCGGCAGCGGCGGGCGCATGACGACCGCCAGCGGCGCGAGCAGCACGAGCACCAGTCCGTAACGCAAGGCGAGGAAGGTCAGCGGATCGGCATAGGCCAGTCCGATCTTCGCCACGGTAAAGCCGACCGACCACAGGAACAGAAAGATGAGCGGCGCGGCGCGCAGCCACAGCGGATCGTGAGCGACCCCGGTGCGCACCGGTGCCATCGAGGATTTCAGCGACATGAGTTGGCGAGATTCCCTTCCTGCGTTGCGGCCCTATCGGACTATCGGACTATCGGCGACGGTTGCCGCCCAGAATGCTGCCCAGCACGCCGCGCACGATCTCCCGGCCCAACTGGCTGCCGACGGTGCGCATCGTGCTCTTGACCATGGCTTCGACGGCGGTGTCCTTGCGTCGCGAGCCGCCCGACCCGCCCAGCAGGCCGCCGAGCGAGTCCTTCATGGCGTCGAGCAGTCCGCCGCCGGACGACGATTCGGCGCCACCCGGCGACGGTGGCGCGGTCGTGCCGTCGGGTTGCCGCGCCTGCGTGCGACCGACGAGCTTCTCGTACGCGGATTCGCGGTCCACGGCGTTCTCATACACGCCGGCCACGAGCGAGCCCGCCATCAGCGCCGCCCGCTCCTGCGGCGTGATGGGGCCGATGCGCGAGGCCGGCGGCGCAATGAACGCCCGCTCCGTGACCGCCGGGCGCCCGCGCGCCTCCAGCAGGGAGACCAGCGCCTCGCCCGTGCCGCGCTCCATGTTGACCTTGGCCGTGTCGAGGTCCGGGTTGGGCCGGAAGGTGTCGGCCGCCGCCTTCACCGCCTTCTGGTCGCGCGGGGTGAAGGCGCGCAGCGCATGCTGCACCCGGTTGCCGAGCTGGCCGAGCACGGTTTCCGGCACGTCGAGCGGGTTCTGGGTGACGAAATAGACCCCCACCCCCTTCGAGCGGATCAGCCGCACCACCTGCTCCACCTTCTCGATCAGCGCCTTGGGCGCCTCGTCGAACAAAAGGTGGGCCTCGTCGAAGAAGAAGACGAGCTTGGGCTTGTCCGGGTCGCCCACTTCGGGCAGACGCTCGAACAGCTCCGCGAGCAGCCACAGCAGGAACGTCGCGTAGATACGCGGCGCGGCCAGCAGCTTGTCGGCGGCGAGAATGTTGACGATGCCGCGTCCCTGGGCGTCCGTCTGCATGAAGTCTTCGATGTTGAGCATCGGCTCGCCGAAGAACTTGTCCGCGCCCTGTTGCTCCAGCGTGAGCAGTCCGCGCTGGATGGCACCGATCGACGCGGCCGAGATGTTGCCGTACTGGGTGGTGAAGGTCGAGGCGTTGTCGCCCACGTGCTGGAGCATGGCCCGCAGGTCCTTGCTGTCGAGCAGCAGCAGGCCGGTGTCGTCGGCGATCTTGAAGACGAGATTGAGCACGCCGGTCTGCGTCTCGTTCAGGCCGAGCAGGCGCGCGAGCAGCAGCGGGCCGAGATCGGAGACGGTCGCGCGCACCGGATGCCCCTGCTCGCCGAAGACATCCCACAACGTGGCGGGACTGCCGTGCCAGTCGGGCGCATCGAAGCCGAGATTCGCGATGCGCTCCTTGAGCTTGGGCGTCTCGACGCCGGGCTGCGTGATGCCGGTCAGGTCGCCCTTCACGTCCGCGAGAAAGACCGGCACGCCGATGTCGGAGAATGCCTGCGCCATGACTTGCAGCGTGATGGTCTTGCCGGTTCCGGTGGCACCGGTGATCAGCCCGTGGCGGTTGCCCATCGCGGGCAGCAGACGCAGCACGTGCCGGTCGTTGCGGGCGATGAAGAGGCCGTCTCCGGCGTCGGCCGCGGGATCGTTCGGGGTGGCCTGGACCGCCTGGGCGGCTTGATCGTCGACAATGCCTGCGCTTGCGGAGGCTTGCGACGGCACGGGCTTCTTGGGCATGAGAGACCTCGGCGGTAGACGCGGCGGGGATCGTGACACGGCGCAGCAAACACCCGTGGCACGGTGCGGCGGCATGATAAAATTGCCTCCGATTATAGCGGCAGCTTGCCGCTCGAACGACAGGGCACACATCGCCGCCGAGCGCGGCACGACGGAGAAATTCATGGCGGGTCATAGCAAATGGGCCAACATCAAACACAAGAAGGCAGCAGCCGATGCCAAGCGCGGTAAAGTCTGGACACGCCTGATCAAGGAAATCACGGTGGCCGCCCGCCTGGGCGGCGGCGACGCGGACAGCAACCCGCGCCTGCGTCTGGCCGTGGAAAAGGCCGCCGACGCCAACATGCCCAAGGACAACGTCAAGCGCGCGATCGATCGCGGCGTGGGCGGTCTGGACGGCGCCAACTATGAAGAAATCCGCTACGAAGGTTACGGCATCAACGGCGCGGCGGTGATCGTCGACACCATGACGGACAACCGCGTGCGCACGGTGGCGGAAGTGCGTCACGCCTTCTCCAAGTTCGGCGGCAACATGGGCACCGACGGCTCGGTGGCCTTCCTCTTCACGCATTGCGGCCAGTTCCTGTTCTCGCCGGAAACGCCGGAAGACAAGCTGATGGAAGTGGCACTCGACGCCGGCGCCGACGACGTCATCACCAACGACGACGGCAGCTTCGAAGTGGTCTGCCCGCCCAACGACTTCCAGTCCGTCAAGGACAAGCTCGAAGCGGCCGGCCTGAAGGCCGAAGTTGCCGAAGTCACCATGAAACCGCAAACCGAAGTGGTCTTCACCGGCGAGGACGCCGTGAAGATGCAAAAGCTGCTCGACGCGCTCGAAAACCTCGACGACGTGCAGGAAGTGTTCACCAACGCCGTCATCGAGGAATAAGATGAAAATCATGGTTGTCGGCTCGGGTGGCCGCGAACACGCGCTGGCCTGGAAGCTCGCGCAATCGCCGCGCATCCAGCTGGTCTACGTCGCCCCGGGCAACGGCGGCACGGCGCTCGACGAGCGCCTGCGCAATGTGCCGATCTCCGATCCGAACGTGCTGGCCGAGTTCGCCGCGCGCGAAGGCATCGCCCTCACCGTCGTGGGTCCGGAAACGCCGCTCGCCGCCGGTATCGTCAATATCTTCCGCGCTCGCGGCCTGAAGATCTTCGGCCCGACGAAGGAAGCCGCACAGCTCGAATCGTCGAAGGATTTCGCCAAGGCGTTCATGAAGCGCCACGGCATTCCGACGGCCGACTACGAGACGTTTTCCGACGCCACCGCCGCGCACGCCTATATCGACGCCAAGGGTGCGCCGATCGTCATCAAGGCCGACGGCCTCGCCGCCGGCAAGGGCGTGGTCGTGGCGATGTCGCTCGACGAGGCGCACCACGCCGTGGACATGATGCTCGCGGACAACAAGCTCGGCGACGCCGGCGCCCGCGTGGTGATCGAGGAGTTCCTGCAGGGCGAGGAAGCCAGCTTCATCGTGATGGTCGACGGCAAGAACGTGTTGCCGCTGGCCACGTCGCAGGATCACAAGCGTTTGCTCGACGACGATCAGGGCCCGAACACCGGCGGCATGGGTGCCTATTCGCCGGCACCGATCGTCACGCCGCAAATCCACGCGAAAGTCATGCGCGAGATCATCATGCCGACCGTGCGCGGCATGGAGACCGACGGGATCCGCTTCACCGGCTTCCTGTACGCTGGCCTGATGATCGACGCCGACGGCAACGTCAAGACGCTCGAGTTCAACTGCCGCATGGGCGACCCGGAAACGCAGCCGATCATGGCCCGCCTGAAGGGCGACTTCTCGGTGGTGGTCGAGCACGCGATCGCAGGCACGCTCGACAAGATCGAACTCGACTGGGACCGCCGCTATGCGCTGGGCGTCGTGCTCGCCGCACACGGCTATCCGGACACCCCTCGCAAGGGCGACCGCATCTCCGAGATTCCCGCGGAGACCGCGGATTGTGTGACCTTCCACGCGGGCACCCAACTCGACGGCGACGTACTCAAGGTCACGGGCGGGCGCGTGCTGTGCGTGGTCGGCCTGTCCGACACCGTGCGCGGCGCGCAGAGCGTGGCCTACCAGACCGTCAACCAGATCAACTTCGACGGCATGCAGTATCGCCACGACATCGGCAATCGCGCGCTCGCGCGCAAGCCGGAGTAATCCGGCGTCACGGACCGGGGTGCGGGAAGTCAGCTCGCGCGCCGGCCCATCGGCAACGGCCCGGGGACTTTGCGTCCGCCCGGGCCGTTGTCGTTTGGGGTCCGTCACATCGTCGCGCCGGCATGATTGACAAGCGAGGGGCAACTTGGCACGCTGGCACCGCGTGGACACCGCGTTCCGCGTATCCGGCCAGCCTCGGCGGAATTCATGCAGTTTTCCCGACGGACCCCTCGCTCGACGGAGACTCACATGTTCGACCTCGACAAGCTGGTCAATGACTATCTGGTGCCTTTCGGCCTGAAGATCCTGATGGCCGTCGTCATCTGGATCGTGGGCGGCATCGTCATCAACGTGGTGGCGCGCCTCGTGCGCGGCGCGATGACCCGGCGGGCCATCGATCCCACCCTCGTTCGCTACACCGAATCGACGCTGCGCATCGCCCTGCGCATCGCCCTGATCATCTCCATTCTGAGCGTCTGCGGCATCGAGACGACGTCGTTCGCCGCGTTGCTCGCCGCCGCCGGTGTCGCCATCGGGGCGGCATGGTCCGGCCTGCTGTCGAACTTCGCGTCCGGCATCTTCCTGATCGTGCTGCGTCCGTTCAAGACCGGCGACATGATCAGCGCGGGCGGCGTGACCGGGGTGGTCGACGAAATCGGACTGTTCGTGACCACGATGACAACGGCGGACAACTTGCGGGTGTACGTTGGCAACACCAAGGTGTTCAGCGACAACATCACCGTCTTCGACGCGAACGCGTTTCGTCGCGTCGACCTGACCGCGCAGCTCGCGCATACGGTCGACGTGCAGGACGCCGTGGCGCGGCTCAAGACGCGGGTCGCCCAGATTCCCAACGTGATGCCCACGCCGGCGGTCGACGTGGCCATCCTCGAGTTCAATCCGTCCGGCCCCGTGCTGGCGGTGCGTCCTTACTGCCACAACCGGGATTACTGGCAGGTGTACTTCGACACCAACCGGGCGATCGCGGAAGTCGGTGGCACGGCGCACTGGCCGGTGCCCGCGCCGCGCCAGATCTTCATGCCGCCCCCGGGCGAGATGCCCAAGGCCATGCCCGCCGCACCGGCGACCGGCACGGCTTCGGCCCCGCCGCTGCCCAATTCGCCGGCATGACCGGGATCCGGCCGGATGGCTTGATGCAGGTCATCCGGGTGGCATTTGGCCGGACGGCGCGCCACGCGGGTCTGCCCCCGAACCGGTAGCAGCCGGTACAATCGCGGTAACTACTACGTTCAGGGAAGTCACAGCATGGCAGCGCAAGACGCCGCACCGGCACCGGATACGGGCGCGGTACGCACCTATCTCCTCGGGCTTCAGGACCGCATCGTCGAGACGCTGGAGCGCCTCGACGGCAAACGTTTCTTCGCCGACGACTGGCAACGTCCGGCCGATGGCGCGCTGCGCGGCGACGGTCGCACCCGGGTGCTCGACGACGGCGACTTCTTCGAGCGCGGCGGCGTGAACTTCTCACACGTGGTCGGCGACAAGCTGCCGGGCTCCGCCAGCGCCTCGCGCCCTGAACTTGCGGGGCGCGGCTTCGAAGCCCTCGGCGTCTCGCTGGTGCTTCACCCGCGCAATCCATACTGCCCGACGGTGCACTTCAACGTGCGGATCCTGATTGCAACTGCCGCGGGTGAAGCACCCGCGTACTGGTTCGGCGGCGGCATGGACCTCACGCCGTACTACCCGTTCGAAGAGGACTGCCAGCACTTCCACCAGACCTGCAAGGATGCGCTCGACCCCTTCGGCGCCGAGTGGTATCCGCGCTTCAAGACCTGGTGCGACGAGTACTTCTACCTGAAACACCGTCAGGAACCGCGCGGCATCGGCGGCATTTTCTTCGACGACTTCTCCGGCGGCGGCTTCGATACGGGCTTTGCCGTGATGCAAAGCGTGGGCAACGCCTTCCTCGACGCCTATGTGCCCATCGTCGAACGTCGCCGCGGCATGCCGTACGGCGAGCGCGAGCGCGATTTTCAGGCGCATCGCCGCGGCCGCTACGTCGAATTCAACCTGGTCTGGGACCGTGGCACGCACTTCGGCCTGCAATCGGGCGGGCGCACCGAGTCGATCCTCATGTCGATGCCCCCGATCGTGAAGTGGCATTACGACTGGAAGCCGGAACCGGGCACGCCCGAAGCGCAGCTCTACACCGATTTCCTCGTGCGCCGCGAGTGGGTCTAAGGGCCGCGTGCGCATGACTGTCTCGTCTTCCGTTGCACCGCATACCCGCGACGCGCACGCCGCAGCCGGCACCTCCGACGCGCCGGCCTCGGCGCCCGCAACGGCCACCAGCGCCGCAAGCGCCGTCACTGCGGCCATGGGCGCCCGGCCGCGACGCATCGGCGTGCTCGGCGGCACGTTCGATCCGATTCACACCGGCCATCTGGCGCTCGGCGCGCTGTTCGCCCGTACGCTTGCCCTCGATGAACTCGTACTGATGCCTGCCGGGCAGCAGCCGCAAAAGCAGGGCAGCACGCCCGCGGCGCACCGGCTGGCGATGACGCGTCTGGCCGCGCAACAGCTCGCGGCCGAGCTCGAACACTCGCGACCGTCGCGACCGTTTACGCAGCTGCTCGTGAGCACCCGCGAAATCGAACGCGCCGGTCCCAGCTATACGGTCGACACGCTGCGGGAAATGCGCCGTGAAGTCGGGCCGCAAGCCTCGCTCTCGCTGCTCATCGGCTCGGACCAACTGGTCCGCCTGGACACCTGGCACGCCTGGCGCGAACTGTTCGACTATGCACACGTTTGCGCGGCGGCCAGACCGGGTTTCGACCGCGACGCCGCCTCCGCCGAACTGCGCGAGGTGTTCGCCGCGCGGGAAAAGTCCGCGCTCGGGGTACAATCCACGCCATGCGGCGGCATCCTGATCGACGACTCACTGGCCGTCGACATCTCCGCCACCGAGTTGCGCGCCACGCTGGCGCACGCGCGAGACGCGGCCACGCCCCCGGCGAACCTGCCCGAACCCGTGTGGCGATACATTCGCGCGCAACACCTGTACCGCGCCTGACGGCCCCGCATCGAACCGCCGGACCGCCACCCGGCGCCCCTGTATCACCAAATAGACGCACTATGGATATTCGTAAACTGCAGCGCCTCATCGTCGACGCCCTCGAGGACGTCAAGGCACAGGACATCAAGGTGTTCAACACCGAGCACCTCACCGCCCTGTTCGAGCGCGTGATCATCGCCAGCGGCACCTCGAACCGCCAGACCAAGGCACTCGCCGCAAGCGTGCGCGACAAGGTCAAGGCCGCCGGTGGCGACATCGTGAGCATTGAAGGCGAGGACGTGGGCGAATGGGTGCTGGTCGACACGGGCGACGCCATCGTGCACATCATGCAGCCGGCCCTGCGCCAGTACTACAACCTCGAAGAGATCTGGGGCGAGAAGCCGGTACGCCTGAAGGCCGCCGGCACCCGGGCCGGCGCCAAGGCCAGCGTGGACGCCCCGGACGACGAGGATGACGAGGGCGACGAGAGCGGCGAAGCGAGCGCCCCGTCGACGCGCCGCAAGGCAAAGTAAGTCTGGCGTAGGCCGCTCCCAGGTTCCTGCCGTCATGCGTCTGTTCATTCTCGCGGTCGGGCACAAGATGCCCGGCTGGATCGAGACCGCCTTCGCCGAGTACGCCAAGCGCATGCCGCCCGAGCTGCGCATCGAACTCAAGGAAATCAAGCCCGAGCAGCGCTCCAATTCCCGCACGGCCGAGACGGTCATGGCCGCCGAAGCGCAGCGCATCGACGCTGCCCTGCCCCGGGGCTGCCGTATCGTGTGCCTGGACGAGCGCGGGCAGGATCTCACCACCATGCGCCTCGCGCAGTCGCTCACCGGCTGGCAGCAGGACGGGCGCGACGTGGCGTTCGTGATCGGCGGTGCCGACGGGCTCGACCCGGCGCTCAAGGCGCGCGCGGACACCCTTATCCGGCTCTCCAGCCTCACCCTGCCCCACGGCATGGTGCGCGTACTCCTCGCCGAGCAGCTGTATCGCGCGTGGAGCATCAACGCCAATCACCCCTATCACCGGGTCTGAGCACGTCTCGGCGTCGCCTGCGACCCCGATCTTCCCGATGTCGGCAGTAAGACAGAAATAAGTCATACCGTCTTGTGCGGTGCAACGCCCCGTTGCACCGCGCTTGCCGCTGCCCGCAACCCTGCGTCGGCAGGCCGGTCCCCCAACGTTGTCAATCCCCGCCAGACGTGGCGTTGCAACAGCGTTTGTGCACTGCGAGTGGAAAAAACATGACAGCGTGTTAGTCTACGCGGCGCTACAAGGTTCGCATCGCGAACAACAAGACTTCTCGTGAACCACCGGAGATTGGCATGAAGCAACCTTCCCTGCGCAAGTTCGCCCTCGCCGGCGTTGGCGCCGCAATGATGCTCGGCATGAGCGCGTCCGCCCTGGCCGCCACCGAGATCCAGTTCTGGCATTCGATGGAATCGGCCCTCGGCGAACGCGTCAACCAGATCGCCAACGACTTCAACGCGTCGCAGAGCGATTACAAGATCGTCCCGATCTACAAGGGCAATTACGAGCAGGGCCTCGCCGCCGGTATCGCGGCATTCCGCGCCGGCAACGCGCCGGCCATTCTTCAGGTGTACGAAGTCGGCACCGCCACCATGATGCAGGCCAAGAAGGCCGTGAAGCCAGTCTGGCAAGTCATGAAGGACGCCGGCGAGCCGTTCGACGAGAAGGCCTTCGTGCCGACCGTGGCCAGCTACTACGCCGACAGCAAGACCAACCACCTCGTGTCGATGCCGTTCAACAGCTCGACCCCGGTGCTGTACTACAACAAGGACGCCTTCAAGAAGGCGGGCCTCGACCCGAACACGCCGCCGAAGACCTGGGCCGACGTGCGCACCGATGCCCAGAAACTCAAGGCCGCCGGCCTGTCGTGCGGTTTCACCATGGGCTGGCAGAGCTGGACGCAGCTCGAGAACTACAGCGCGTGGCACGGCCTGCCGTTCGCCACGAAGAACAACGGCTTCGACGGTCTTGATGCCAAGCTGGAATTCAACGGCCCGCAGCAGACCAAGCACATCCAGTTCCTGGCCGACATGGCCAAGGAAGGTTCGTTCACGTATGTGGGCCGCAAGGATGAGGTGACCTCGAAGTTCTACAGCGGCGATTGCGGTATCGCCATGACGACGTCGGGCGCGCTCGCGAACATCGCCAAGTACGCGAAGTTCAGCTACGGCGTGGGCATGATGCCGTACGACGCCGACGTGAAGGGCGCACCGCAGAACGCCATCATCGGCGGCGCCAGCCTGTGGGTGCTCGCGGGCAAGTCGGCCGCCGAGTACAAGGGCGTGGCCAAGTTCCTGAACTACCTCGCCTCGCCGGCCGTGGCGGCGAAGTGGCACCAGGACACCGGCTACCTGCCCGTCACGAAGGCGGCCTATGAACTGACCGAGAAGCAGGGCTTCTACGCGAAGAACCCGGGCGCCGACATGGCCATCAAACAGATGCTCAACAAGCCGCCCCTGCCGTTCACGCGCGGCCTGCGTCTGGGTAACATGCCGCAGATCCGCACCGTCATCGACGAGGAGCTCGAAGGCGTGTGGAATGGCAAGCAAACGCCCAAAGCCGCACTGGACAAGGCGGTCAGCCGTGGCGACGACCTCCTGCGCCGCTTCGAGAAGCAGGGCAGCTAAGCCGCCCCTGACGCGCGACGACGCCGGTGCCGCAGGGACGATTCCTGCGATCGCCGCGAAACTCGCGACGTTACAATGACACCACCCGGCTCGCCGACAACGCGGGCCGGGTTGGTTTTTTTTGATCGATACGTTTATGGCGCATAACACCAGAGAACGCCCCCGCTTCGGCACCGGCTGGCTGCCCTACGCGCTCGTCGCCCCGCAGCTCCTCATTACGGTCGTCTTCTTCCTGTGGCCGGCGGGCGAGGCCCTGTGGCAGTCCACCTCGGCGCAGGACGCCTTCGGCCTGTCGAGCCAGTTCGTCGGCCTGGACAACTTCACCGCGCTGTGGGGCGATCCGCTCTACCTCGCATCGTTTCGTACCACGATGATCTTCAGCGGACTGGTCACGGTCTGCGGGCTCGTCATCTCGCTGCTGCTCGCGGCCATGGCCGATCGCGTCACGCGCGGCAAGCGCGTCTACCAGACGCTGCTCATCTGGCCGTACGCCGTGGCACCCGCGATCGCCGCGGTGCTGTGGGCCTTCCTCTTCAATCCCAGCATCGGACTCGTCACGTACGGTCTGGCCAAGCTCGGGATCGAGTGGAACCACGCCCTGAACGGCGGCCAGGCGATGTTCCTCGTCGTGCTCGCCTCGATCTGGAAGCAGATCAGCTATAACTTCCTGTTCTTCTACGCCGGCTTGCAGGCCATTCCCCGCTCGCTGGTGGAAGCGGCGGCGATCGACGGTGCAGGCCCGGTGCGGCGCTTCTTCGGTCTGGTACTGCCGCTGATCTCGCCGACGACCTTCTTCCTGCTCGTGGTGAACCTCGTGTACTCGTTCTTCGACACGTTCCCGGTGATCGATGCCGCGACCGGCGGCGGCCCGGGCCAGTCGACGATGACGCTGATCTACAAGATCTACTCGGAAGGCTTCAAGGGGCTCGACCTCGGCAGCTCGGCTGCCCAGTCGGTGGTGCTGATGGCGATCGTCATCGTGCTCACGGTCGTGCAGTTCCGTTTCATCGAACGCAAGGTGCAATACGCATGATCGAGAACCGTCGCGGCCTGGATATTTTCTGCCACGTCATGCTGGTCATCGGCGTGCTGCTGGTCGTCTTCCCGCTCTATGTGGCGTTCGTCGCCGCCACGATGAACGAGCGGGAAATCTTCAACGTTCCGCTATCGCTCATCCCGAGCAGCCATCTGTTCGAGAACCTCTCGACCATCTGGGGACAGGGCACGGGCGACGCGGCCATGCCGTTCGGGCTGATGCTCGGCAACAGCCTGCTCATGGCGCTGGTCATCACGATCGGCAAGATCTCGGTGTCGATCCTGTCGGCCTTCGCCATCGTGTATTTTCGCTTCCCGCTGCGCAATCTGTTCTTCTGGCTCATCTTCGTCACGCTGATGCTGCCGGTCGAGGTGCGCATCTTCCCGACGGTGCAGGTGATCTCGAGCCTTGGGCTCATCAACAGTTATGTGGGCCTGACGGTGCCGCTCATCGCGTCGGCCACCGCCACCTTCCTGTTCCGGCAGTTCTTCATGACACTGCCCGACGAACTCGTCGAAGCCGCGCGCATCGACGGTGCCGGTCCGATGCGCTTCTTCGTCGACGTGGTGCTGCCGCTGTCGAAGACCAACATCGCGGCGCTGTTCGTCATCACCTTCATCTATGGCTGGAATCAGTACCTGTGGCCGATTCTCGTGACCAACGCGCCGTCGATGACGACGGCTGTGGTGGGCATCAAGAGCATGATCGGCAGCGGCGACACCGCCACGCAATGGCAACTCGTCATGAGCGCCACGCTGCTCGCCATGCTGCCCCCGCTCGCGGTGGTGCTGCTCATGCAGCGGTGGTTCGTGCGCGGTCTGGTCGATTCGGAAAAGTAATCATGGCAAATCTCAAACTCCATAGCGTCAAGAAAACCTACGACCAGAAGAACTACGTCCTGCACGGGGTCGATATCGACATCGAGGACGGCGAGTTCGTGGTCATCGTCGGCCCGTCGGGTTGCGGCAAATCCACGCTGCTGCGCATGGTCGCCGGACTGGAATCGGTGAGCGAGGGCAGCATCCTGATCGGCTCGCAGGTCGTCAATCAGCTCGAGCCGAAGGATCGCAACATTGCGATGGTGTTCCAGAACTACGCGCTCTATCCGCATATGGACGTGCGCCAGAACATGTCGTACGGCCTGAAGATTCGCGGCATCGACAAGAAGACCATCGACGAGCGTGTGCTCGCCGCGGCCCGCATTCTCGAGCTCGAACCGCTGCTCGCGCGCAAGCCGCGCGAACTCTCGGGCGGTCAGCGCCAGCGTGTGGCGATGGGGCGCGCCATCGTGCGCGAACCGGCCGTGTTCCTGTTCGACGAGCCGCTCTCGAACCTCGACGCCAAACTGCGCGTGCAGATGCGTCTTGAAATCCAGCGCCTGCATGCCCGCCTGAAAACCACCAGCCTGTACGTCACGCACGATCAGGTCGAAGCCATGACGCTCGCCGATCGCGTGATCGTCATGAACAAGGGCTTCGCCGAGCAGATCGGCACGCCCACGGAAGTCTACGAGCGCCCCGCCTCGCTCTTCGTGGCCGGCTTCATGGGCTCGCCCGCGATGAACCTGCTCAAGGGGCGCATCGACTCGGAAGGTCGCACCTTCCAGGTCGACGGTGGCGGCCCGTCGCTGCGCCTGCCGCCCACGAGCCTCGCGCACGCTAACCGCGAACTCGTGCTCGGCGTGCGTCCCGAGCACCTGATTCCCGCCGAACAGCAAAACGGGCTGGGCGCCTTCGCCGCACAGACCAGCATCAAGGTCGACCAGCTCGAACTGCTCGGCGCCGACAACCTCGTGCATGGCCGCTGGGGCGATCAGAGCGTGACCGTACGCCTGCCGCACGAACTGCGCCCGGCGGCGGGCTCGGTCGTGCCGCTGGCCATCTCCGCCAAGGCGCTGCATCTGTTCGATCCGGCCACGGGCAAGCGAGTCGAAGCATGAGCGACGCGCCCCTCTCCTCGCATTTGTGGCCCCACTGGCCCTATCCGCGCATTGTGTCGCACCGCGGCGGCGGTAAGCTGGCCCCTGAGAACACGCTGGCGGCGTTCGACATGGGCGCCTCGCTCGGCCTGCGCATGGTGGAGTTCGATGCCAAGCTCTCGGCCGACGACGTGGTGTTCCTGCTGCATGACGACACCGTCGACCGGACCAGCAACGGCCATGGCGACGTCGCGCACATGACGTACGCCGAGATCGAGAAGCTCGATGCGGGCAGTTGGTTCGACACCCGGTTCGCCGGACAGACGATGCCCACCCTCGAGCAGGTGGCGAAGCGGTGTCTCGCGCTGGGACTCGCCGCGAACGTCGAGATCAAGCCGAGCCCGGGCCGGGAGGCTCACACCGGCAAGCGCGTCGCCGAAGCCGTTCGGGCACTGTGGGACGGACAGGCGCAGATGCCGCTGCTGTCGTCGTTTTCGTATGAAGCACTCGAAGCCGCGGCTGCGGCCGTGCCCGAATTGCCGCGCGGCATGCTCTACGAGGCGATTCCCGAACACTGGCGCGATGACGCCCGCCGACTCGGGACCGTCTCCCTGCACGCCAGCCATCGACATCTGGACGGCCCCAGGGTCGCGCAAATCAAGGCGGCCGGGCTGCACATGCTCGTCTACACGGTCAACGACCCGGGGCTGGCACGCGAGTTGGCCGCCTGGGGGGTCGACGCCATCTGCACCGACCGCATCGACCTGATCGGCGCCGACTTCCTCGAAGGCGCCTGAACGCCCTGAGAAATGCCCTCGTGCGTCCCCCGCCCCACGCTGGCGGGCGTGGGCGCAAGGCGGCATAATAGGGCGTTCCCTCGCCCAGCCCATCCAGCGGCCCGGCACACCATTGCGAATCGAAACGAATTCGTGTGCCGGGCTGGACGAATTCAAGCCAAGCCGCCATGCCGTACATCTATCTCGCGTCGCAAAGTCCCCGCCGTCAGGAGCTGCTGCACCAGCTCGGTGTTCGCTACGAACTGCTGCTGCCCGGGGCCGACGAAGACGCCGAAGCGCTTGAAGCCGTACTGCCTGGCGAGCCGCCCGACGATTACGTGCAGCGCGTCACGCGCGCCAAGGCCGAAGCCGGCGTGGCGCGCCTGGCCCGCGCCGGCCTGCCCGCCGCGCCCCTTCTGAGCGCCGACACGACGGTCTGCCTCGACGGCACCATCCTCGGCAAACCCTTCGACGACGCCGACGCGCGTGCCGTGCTCGCCCGCCTGTCCGGCACGCGTCATCGCGTACTGACCGCCGTGGCGGTGTTCGCGCACGGGCAGATTCACCAGGCCCTGAACATCTCGCATGTCTGGTTCCGACCGTTGCGTCGCGAGGAAATCGAGCGCTACGTCGCGTCGGGCGAACCGAAAGGCAAGGCAGGCGCCTACGGCATCCAGGGCAAGGCCGCGGAATTCGTCATGCGAATCGACGGCAGCTACTCCGGCATCATGGGACTGCCGCTGTGTGAGACCGCCGCGCTGTTGCGCCAGGCGGGCGTCGACTTCTGACGCGTACTGCATTTGCCAAGCCATTCGAGTCCGGTCGACACCTTATGAACGAAGACATTCTGGTCAACATCACGCCACAGGAAACCCGTGTGGCGCTCATGCAGCTCGGCGCGGTGCAGGAACTGCACATCGAGCGTACGCTCTCGCGAGGGCTGGTCGGCAACATCTATCTGGGCAAGGTCGTGCGCGTACTGCCGGGCATGCAATCGGCGTTCATCGATATCGGGCTCGAGCGCGCCGCCTTCCTGCACGTGGCCGATATCTGGCACCCGCGCACGAACAACGATACGTCCACGCCGCACCCCCAGCCGCCCATCGAAAAAACGGTTTTCGAGGGCCAGACGCTCATGGTGCAGGTCATCAAGGATCCGATCGGCACCAAGGGCGCTCGCCTCTCGACGCAGATCAGCATCGCCGGGCGCACGCTCGTCTACCTGCCGCAGGAGCCGCACATCGGCATCTCGCAACGTATCGAGAGCGAAGCCGAGCGCGAAGCGTTGCGCAGCAAGATCCAGGCGCTGGTGCCCGCCGACGAGAAAGGCGGCTTCATCGTGCGCACGATCGCCGAAGACGCGGCCGACGCCGAGCTGGCCAACGACATCGCCTACCTGCGCAAGTCGTGGCAGACCATCGGAGAACAGAGCACGCGCGTGCCCGCGCCGGCGCTGCTCTACCAGGACCTGAACCTGGCGCAGCGTGTACTGCGCGATTTCGTCCACGAGGAAACGGGCAAGATTCTCGTCGACTCGCGCGAGACGTTTCAGAAGCTGGCCGAATTCGCCGCCACCTACACCCCGGCGGTGCTCGGCAAGCTGACGCACTACACCGGGGAGCGTCCGCTGTTCGACCTGTACAACGTGGAGACGGAGATCGAGCGGGCGCTGTCGCGTCGCGTCGACCTGAAGTCCGGCGGGTACCTGATGATCGATCAGACCGAAGCGATGACGACCATCGATGTGAACACCGGCGGCTACGTCGGTGCGCGCAACTTCGACGACACGATCTTCAAGACGAACCTCGAAGCGGCGCTGATGATTGCGCGCCAGTTGCGGCTGCGCAACCTGGGCGGGATCATCATCATCGACTTCATCGACATGGAAAGTGCCGAGCATCGCGACTCGGTGCTTGCCGAGCTGAAGAAGGCGCTCGCCCGGGACCGCACCCGCATCACCGTGAATGGCTTCTCGCAATTGGGGCTGGTCGAGATGACGCGCAAGCGCACGCGAGAATCGCTCGCCCACGTGCTGTGCGAGCCATGTGCTGTGTGCCAGGGCAAGGGCCAGGTGAAAACGCCACGTACGCTGTGCTATGACATCCTGCGCGAAATCCTGCGCGAATCGCGCCAGTTCAACCCGCGCGAGTTTCGTCTGATCGCCTCGCAGGAAGTCGTCGACCTGTTCCTCGAAGAGGAGTCGCAGCATCTGGCGATGCTCATCGACTTCATCGGCAAGCCCATCTCGCTGCAAGTGGAATCGACGTTCCACCAGGAGCAGTACGACATCATTCTGATGTAACGGGTCTTATCCCTCGTTCGCGCCGACGCCATGCCTTACACGAACTACGACAATCTTGCGGCATCGAGCGAGGCGCTCGACAAGCACGCGGTTGCACGTCACTCGACCTGGGTGAGCATCTGGGTCAATGTGGTGCTCACGGCGGCGCAAATCGTCGTGGGCATTTTCGCGCGCTCGCAGGCGCTGATCGCCGACGGGATTCACTCGCTGTCGGACATCGTGTCCGATTTCGTGGTGCTCGCCGCCGCCCGTGGCAGCGCGCGCGCGCCGGACGCCGATCACCCGTACGGACACAGCCGCTACGAAAACGCGGCCTCGCTGTTTCTCGGCGCGATCCTGCTCGCCGTGGGCGCCGGCATGTTGTGGCGGGGCATCGAGCGTTTACTGCATCCGGAGGAAATTCCGGAAGTCCACATGATTGCCCTGCTGGTCGCGGTGTTCGTGCTGGTGAGCAAGGAAGGCCTGTTTCGTTACATGCTGCGCGCAGCCCAGCGCGTGCGCTCGGCAATGCTCGTCGCCAACGCATGGCACGCCCGCTCCGACGCCCTGTCGTCGCTCGTGGTCGCGTGCGGCATTCTCGGCAACCTTGCCGGCTATCGCATTCTCGACCCGCTCGCGGCCGCGCTCGTGGGGCTGATGATCGGGCGCACCGGCTGGAAGTTCGGCTGGAACGCCTTGCAGGATCTCATCGACCGCGGCGTGGATGACGCCACCACCATCACGATTCGCGAACGTCTGCTCGCCACACCCGGCGTGCGTGCGCTCGACATGCTGCGCACGCGACGCATGGGCGACGAGATTGTCGTCGATGTGCACGTCCTCGTCGACGCCCGGCTGTCGGTATCCGAAGGGCACTACATCGCCGAACAGGCTCGCGCCGCCGTCATGCGCGAGCCGCAGATTCTTGACGTGCTCGTGCACGTCGATCCGGAGAGCGACGCCAAGGGCACCGCCTTGCAGGAGTGGCCGGCGCGCGCCGTGGTCGTGGGCGCGGCCGAAGTCCTGTGCCGGGCCAATGGCCTGGCCCTGCGCGACGTCAATCTGCACTATCTGAACAACAGGCTGGAGGCCGACGTGACCGTCGAAACCCAACCTGAACCGGCGCCGCCCGCATACTCTGCCGAGCCGACCGATGGCGCCATGGAACGGGCGTCGCAGACGGTCGCCGACGCACTCGCCGCGCACTTCGCCCCGCTCGGGCTGCGTCACGTCCGCGTACTTCGGGTGACGGGCGAGACGTCGGCAATGGCGGCAGACGCCGGCGCCGACACCCCCGGCGCCACTCCGTAGCCAAAAAATGAATCGGCCGCCGGGCTCTCGGTCGGTTGACGCGAGCACCACGGCGGCCGATGCGGATCGGACACCAGGACCTGACGGGGCAAGCGACGCCCCGTCGCGACATCAACCTTCGTGCCGGTAGTCCGCGAACAGCATGCCCTGTCGGTCCTTGTCGGAGACGAGCGGCGTGATGCCCGCCAGCGGCCAGGGAATCGCCAGCGTCGGATCGTCCCAGCGGATGCAACGCTCGAATTGCGGCGCCCAATAGTCGGTCGTCTTGTACAGCACCTCGGCCGTCTCCGACGTCACGACGAATCCATGGGCAAACCCCGCGGGAATCCACAGCTGCTTCTTGTTCTCGGCGCTCAGCACTTCGGCGACCCACTTGCCGAAGGTCGGCGAGCCTTCGCGGATGTCGACGGCCACGTCGTAGATCTCCCCCTGAAGCACGCGCACGAGCTTGCCTTGCGGCTGCTGCACCTGATAGTGCAACCCGCGCAGCACGCCGCGCGCCGACCGCGACTGGTTGTCCTGCACGAACGTGAGCGTCTCGCCCAGCGCGGTGTCGAAGTTGCGCTGGTTGAAGCTCTCGAAGAAATAGCCACGGGTATCGCCGAACACTTTCGGCTCGACGACCTTGACGTCGGGAATGGCGGTAGCAATCAGTTGCATAAAAAGACCTAAAGATGAGGGCGGTCAGAAAACGCGCTCTCGCAACATCGCCAGCAGATACTGGCCGTAGCCGGTCTTCGCGAGCGGCTGCGCCAGCGTTTCGATATCCGACGCCGAGATCCACCCACGTCGATAGGCGATCTCTTCCGGACAGGCGACCTTGAGACCCTGACGGCTTTCAATGGTCTGAATGAAGGTACTGGCCTCCAGCATCGATTCGTGCGTGCCGGTGTCGAGCCATGCGTAACCCCGCCCCATGATCTGCACATTGAGCTTGCCGCGGCGCAGGTACTCGTTGTTGACGTCGGTAATCTCCAGCTCACCTCGCGCGGACGGTTTGATGGCGCGCGCGATGTCGATCACGTCGTTATCGCAAAAGTAAAGCCCCGTGACGGCGTAACGCGACTTCGGCTCCTTGGGCTTCTCGACCAGCTCGATCGCCTTGCCGGCCTCGTCGAACGTCACCACGCCATAGCGCTCGGGATCGTGCACCGGATACGCAAATACGGACGCACCTTCCTGCTGTGCGTTGGCCGCGGACAGCAATCCCGCGAAGTCGTGCCCGTAGAACAGGTTGTCGCCAAGCACCAGTGCACAAGGGTCGCGGCCGATGAAGTCCGCCCCGATGAGGAACGCCTGCGCCAGGCCGTCCGGCGACGGCTGCACGGCATATTGCAGGTTCAGCCCCCACTGGCTGCCATCGCCGAGCAATTGCTCGAACCGCGGCGTGTCCTGCGGCGTCGAGATGACCAATACGTCGCGAATCCCCGCCAGCATCAGCGTGGTGAGCGGGTAATAGATCATCGGCTTGTCGTACACCGGCAGCAGTTGCTTGGAGACGGCCAGCGTGGCGGGGTACAGGCGCGTGCCCGAGCCTCCGGCCAGAATGATGCCTTTGCGTTGAATGCCCATACGTGCCTCAGTCGTTCCCACGGTAGTGCGTCTCGATCCAGCGCTGATATTCGCCCGATTGCACCTGGCGCACCCACTCGCCATTGGCGAGGTACCACTGAACCGTCTTGCGCATGCCAGTCTCGAAGGTCTCGGCCGGGCGCCAACCCAGTTCGCGCTCGAGCTTGCGCGCATCGATGGCGTAGCGGCGATCATGGCCAGGGCGGTCGGTGACGAACGTGATCTGGTCGGTGTACGACTTGCCATCGGCGCGCGGAGACAGTTCGTCGAGCAACTTGCACAGATGGTTCACCACCGATAGATTGTTCTGCTCGTTCCAGCCCCCCACGTTGTACACCTCGCCCGGCGCTCCCCTGGCGAGCACTTCGCGAATCGCCGAGCAATGATCGCCGACGTACAACCAGTCGCGCACGTTGCTGCCGTCGCCGTAGATCGGCAGGGGTTTGCCCGCGACGGCATTCGCGATCACCAGCGGAATCAGCTTCTCGGGGAACTGGTAAGGGCCGTAGTTGTTCGAGCAGTTGGTCGTGAGCACCGGCAGGCCGTAGGTGTGGTGGTACGCGCGCACCAGATGATCGGAGCCGGCCTTCGAGGCCGAGTACGGACTGTTGGGTGCGTACGGCGTCGTTTCGGTGAAGGCCGGATCGGTCGGGCTCAGCGAACCGTAGACTTCGTCGGTCGACACATGCAGGAAACGAAAGGCGTCGCGCGCTTCGCCCGCGAGCGAGCCCCAGTAGGCACGCGCGGCTTCGAGCATCGTGAACGTGCCGACAATGTTCGTCTGCACGAAATCGCCCGGGCCGTGGATCGAGCGATCAACGTGGCTCTCGGCGGCGAAATGCAGCACCGCGCGCGGACGATGCTCGGCATACAAGCGATCAAGCGCCACGCGATCGCAAATATCGACCTGCGCGAAGTGGTGGCGGGAATCATGTTCCAGACTTGCCAGATTCGCCAGATTGCCGGCGTAGGTCAGCTTGTCGATGGTAACGACGGGCTCGTCGTGTTGCGAGAGCCAGTCCAGAACGAAGTTCGCGCCAATAAAGCCAGCGCCGCCTGTCACAAAGATCATAAGTGTCGAAATGGGTTGGGAAGTCGGGTCAGCGGCTGCGCGGCACGCGCCCCATCAGGAAGAATTCGTCGTTCGGGCGCATCGAAATCGCATTGGCCAGACGGTTGGACATCCCGAAGAAAGCCGTGATCGCGGCGATGTCCCAAATGTCCTCGTCGTCAAGACCGTGCGCACGCAGCGTGGCGTAATCGTCGTCGCTTACTTCGTGCGAGCGCTCGCACACCTTCATGGCATACGCGAGTATCGCCTTCTGGCGCGGCGTGAGGTCCGCCTTCAAATAGTTGACCGCCACCTGGTCGGCCAGCAACGGCTGCTTCTCGTAGATGCGCACCAGCGCGCCATGCGCCACCACGCAATACAGACACTGATTCGCCGCGCTGGTTGCGACCACGATCATTTCGCGCTCGCCCTTGCTCAGATGGCCATCCTTGAGCATGAGGGCATCGTGATAGGCGAAAAATGCCCGGAATTCGTCGGGGCGATGCGCCAGCGTCAGGAATACATTGGGCACGAACCCCGCCTTTTCCTGCACTTCGTCGATGCGCGCCCGGATATCGGCCGGCAGCCCGGCGAGATCCGGTACGGGAAAGCGACTGATCGGTGGTTGGCGCATCGTGTTCTCCTCATTGACGGGCGGGGCAGGTCCCTGGCGCCTGCGACGCAAGGAACGCCCTCAGGCTTCCTGTTGCTGGGCGTACTGGATACGGTGCAAATGGGCGTAAAGGCCATTATGCGCCACCAGTTCGTTGTGCGAGCCCTGCTCCACGATGCGGCCATGTTCCAGCACCACGATGCGATCGGCGCGCTCGATGGTCGACAGACGGTGCGCGATCACCAGCGTGGTGCGCCCTTCCATCAGTACCTCGAGCGCCGCCTGCACGTGACGCTCGGACTCCGAGTCGAGGGCGGAGGTCGCTTCGTCGAGGATCAGAATCGGTGCGTCCTTGTAGATCGCGCGGGCAATCGCCAGGCGCTGACGCTGGCCACCCGAAAGGCGCATGCCATTGTCGCCCACCATCGTCTGCACGCCGTCGGGCATGGCCGCGACCGCATCGGCGAGATTGGCCGCCCGCAGCGCCGCCTGCACGCGCTCCGGATCGATTTCCTGACCGTAGGCCACGTTCGCGGCGATGGTGTCGTTGAACAGCACCACGTCCTGGCTCACGAACGCGATCTGGCTGCGCAGGTCGGCCAGACGCAGTTCGTCGAGCGGAATGTCGTCGAGCAGAATGCGCCCGCCGGTAG
>OFTX01000345.1_pt1 | contig 25912 bp, 26 predicted proteins | sample 1775051 | NCBI WGS metagenome assembly OFTX01 (sample SAMN08195772, study PRJEB24354) | sludge metagenome | isolation source: sludge from phenol fed wastewater aerobic bioreactor A | place: India: Nagpur | collected 2016-09-15
CCGAAGCGCACCCGGACCGCGTCCTCGACCCAATGCCGGGCCTGGGCGGCGCGGCGGCCGGCGCGGCGTCCGCCGGCGGCGAGCCAGGCGCCGTGAGCGGCGAGCGCGGCAGCGAGATCGTCGAGGCCGGTGCCGGCGGTCGAGGAGACCAGCACCACCGGCGCGAGCCAAGCCTCGGCGCCGTGGCTCGCCAGCGTCAGGGCGCCGGCGACGTCGGCATGGGCCCGGCGCGCGGCCGCCCCCATGTCGGCCTTGGTGACGCAGACGACGTCCGGCAGTTCCATGACGCCGGCCTTCATGAACTGGAGGCTGTCGCCGGATCCCGGTTGGATGCACAGGAGCACGGTGTCGGCGACGAAGGCGATGTCGCCCTCCGACTGGCCGATGCCGACGCTCTCGACCACGACGAGGTCGTAGACCGCGCGCATCAGCACGATCGCCGCGACCGCGTGATCGGAGAGGCCGCCGAGGCGGTCGCGCGCGGCCATCGAGCGGACGAAGACGCCCCGATCCTCCGGATCGGTCCGAAGCCGCGTGCGGTCGCCGAGGAGCGCGCCGCCGGTGAAGCGCGACGACGGATCGACCGCGACCACGCCGACGGTGCGGCCGGCGGCCCGCGCCTCGGTCAGGATCGCGTTGGTGAGGGTCGACTTGCCGACGCCGGGCGGGCCGGTGAGGCCGAGGACGTCGCCCTTCGGGTTCGCCGTCGCCTCGTCGAGGAGCCGCGCCAGACCTTCCGAGCCGTGGGCGGTCTCGATCAGGGTCAGTGCCCGGGCGACCGCCGGCTTGCCACCGGCGCGGATGGCGTCGAGCGTCGGGATCGGGGGCGTGCGCGAGGGGGCGGTCACATGTCCTGTCATGGGGCCTGTCATGGCGCGGGCGAGCGATTCCGTAAAGAGGCGGTTGGTCGTAGGCCGGCGCGCGGGCGTCGACGTGGACGCCGGCCATGATAGTGTCGGCCGAGACGGGAATCGCACGAGGAAACGACGATGCGCATCGGTCGAGGATCAGCCGGCCTCTTCGCGGCCGCTCTGCTGTTGGCGGGGATGCTCGCGGGCGCCGCCGCGCAAGAGGCGGCCGGCCCGGCCAAGGCGCCGCCGGCGATCGCCGCCTTCGGCGACGCCATCCAGCCGGGGCCGGCCTCGCTCACCGGGCTGCACGGACGCACCTATGTGCCGGTCTATTCGAGCGTGATGGCGATCGGCGGCAGCACCCGCATCGACTTCTCGGTGACCCTGTCGATCCACAACGGCTCGTCGACCCGGCCGATCACCATCGAGCGGATCGACTATTACGACACCGCCGGCAAGCTGGTGGAGGAACATCTCCCCGAGCCGGTGGCGATCCGCCCCTACGGCACGATCCAGGTCGTGGTCGGCCAGCCCGACACGCGCGGCGGGCTCGGCGCCAACTTCATCGTCGACTGGACCTCGCCGACCGCCTCGATCGAACCGATCATCGAGGCGGTGATGCTGTCCTCGCACGGCACCCAGGGCTACAGTTTCTCCTCCGTCGGCCGCAAGGTCGAACGCTGAGGGCGGGATCGCGTGGGCGGCGTCACGCGTTGGCGGCGAAGCCCGTCTCGGCGCGGGCCGGGATCAGGAGGCGCGGCTCGGCGACGCCGGTGACCTCGCCGGAGATCCAGCGCAGCGCGATCACCCGGAGCAACGAGGCGAAATTGCCGACCTCGCCCCGGATCTCCACCACCTCGTCGTGAAGGGTGGAGAGAAAGCGCCCGGTCGACATCTCCGAGGAGCGGGCGATTTCGTCGATGATGCGCCAGAAGGCGCCCTCGAGGCGCAGGCTGGTGACGACGCCGGCGACGCGCACCGAGCGCGTCACCGGCTCGAACAGGTCGGGATCGGTGGACGCGAAGACGTGACACATGGTTCTTCCTCCCCGTGGCGCGTCTCCTCGTCCCTCTCGCGGGGCCGCGTCGAGACGCATCGGCCCCGACGCGCCGGCCTCAGCCGTGGGTGATCCGCGTGCCGAGGACGGCGAGGAACTGCGCCATCCAAGCGGGATGGGCAGGCCAGGCCGGAGCCGTCACGAGATTACCATCGGTATGGGCGCCGTCGATGGGGATCTCGGCATAGGTCGCGCCGGCGAGGCGAACCTCGGGCGCGCAAGCCGGATAGGCGGAGACGCCGCGCCCCCGGATCACGTCGGCGGCGGCGAGGATCTGGGCGCCGTGGCAGATCGCGGCGATCGGCTTTCCCGCCGCGTCGAAGGCCTTGACGAGGGCGACGACGGCGGGGTCGAGCCGCAGATATTCCGGCGCCCGGCCGCCGGGGATGACGAGGGCGTCATAGGCGGAGGCGTCGGCCGGGAATTCGGCGGTGATCGCGAAATTGTGGCCGGGCTTTTCGGAATAGGTCTGGGCGCCCTCGAAATCGTGGATCGCGGTGGCGACGTGATCGCCCGGCGCCTTGCCGGGGCAGACGGTGGCGACGGAATGGCCGACCGCCAGCAGGATCTGGTAGGGCACCATCGCCTCGTAGTCCTCGACGTAGTCGCCGACGAGCATCAGGATCTTCTTCGCCATCGTCTCTCTCCCGGTGAGCGCCCGGCATACGGCCGGGACGCGGTGTCGAACCCCTCGTGCGGGGGCTTGAGGAGAGCATCGGGGAAAACGGGGCGGGAAGGGTAACAGGGGGATACTACGGAGGGGAATGACGATCGCGGGCGTCGGCGGAGGGGGCGCGGAGGGATCGCCCGAGGTCGCCGCTTCAGGGTCGCGGCCGGACGGGGGGCTTTCGTTGGTCGCCGTCGGACGGGGCTCGCCGACTACGAAGGCCGTCATCCCCGGCGAGGGAGCGCGAGCGACCGAGGGAAGGGGATCCAGGCACGGCCTCGCCCGACGGCGAGGCGCCACGTTCCTCGGACCGCCGTCTGGATCCCCTTCCCGCGCCTACGGCGCGCCGGGCATGACGGCGGGAGGTTGCGAACGGAACTGCACATTCAGGGCTAGAGGAAGCGGTACGCCGCCCGATCGCCAGAGGCGGCGATCAGAGCGGGGGCCATGGTGATGGCTGGAACGAGGGCAGTCATCGCACGACATCTTCCCGATTTGCCGCAATGAACCGCCGAAGCTTCACGCGATCCTTAGGCTCGATGAGGACGCCGAGAGACGGGTAGTCCGGCTGGATGACCCGCCGAATACGCCCCTCCGGAAAAAATCGAAGCAGGTATTGGAACGCGGGATTGAACCGCCGCCGCTCCCACCCCGTGGCCTGGTGCAACGTCGGTGCGTCACCAGACTTGAGCTCCAACATGAGCCCGGCAACCAATACGGCATCTCCGACCGTAGCCCACCCCATGATCTGGTGGTCCAGTTGTTCGTAGGCTTCTGGGCTGAGGGAAGCGAACCAACCAGAAAGGTGGTGCCGCACATTTGCCAAACCGAAAAACTCAAGTTCGGCCACAGCTTCATCAATGGCCTCTTCGTCGGCTTCGGGGAACTGCGCCATCAAGTCGCCCGGATCAATGCATTTGTCCCCCAGCCCGTCCGGACACTCTTCGATCATCCACTTCGCGATGGCCGCAGGCAGGCCGGTCAAGGTTTCAGTCGGTGCCAACGCCCGCTCATGCTCTTCGAGCAAGCGGCCGTGCTCGTTGGTTCGTTCGGAAATCGCGCCCTGCCACGCCTCTCGTTCCTGATCGGCCTTCGGTGGGTGCGTCACCTGATAGAGCTTGGTGAACGCCGATCCACCCGGCACCAGTTCGGCGGCAGCCTCCACAGCAGCCCGCGTCAGCTCCCGGCCGACGCTCCTTGACGGCGGCTCTATTGGCTTCTTCTCATCGTTGCCCATGGCACCTCCATATATCTGATAAAGGACATTATCAGCCATACCGCGCTTAACACTCAAAAATTGCATCAACCTCGCAATTCCTTTATTGGATGAATATTATTCAATCAGTGGGCACTCCCCGTCCAGCAAAACACCCCCGACAACTTCTCCGGCCGCCTCACCGAGTGCATCACCTTCGAAACCTCGGGCACGTCCGGCCCGATAGGGGATGTCGGCGAAGACCCGTCGCGTGTCCCGGTGACACGACCGACCCGACCCAGCGCCGACTGTTCCGCCAGCACCCTTCACGGCCGAGACGATCCGCGCCACTACGCGGGCGGCGGCCTGCGGATCGTCGCGCCGATCCGCACCAACTCACACCAACCCCAAATAGACCAGCACCGCTCGATCGATCGCGCGCATGGTCTCCTCATCGGCACGTCCGATGACACCGCCGACCTTCGCCACGGCGACGGTGGTGATCTTGTCGACGGCGATCTGCGACGGCTCTCGTAAGCCCGTCGCCTCGCCGGGTAGAACGTCGATGCGAAGGTCGGGAACGTCGGCGCGCAGGGCCGTCGTCAGCGGACAGCCGGTGAGCGAGGGCAGGTCCTCGAAGTGATCACTGCGGATCACCAGAGCCGGCCGAGGTTTCGTAGTCGCCCGAAATGACGACGAGAACGAAGTCGCCGCGGTGGACGGTCACGCGGGCCAGTCCCGCGTCGCCTCGATAAAGGCGTCCAACTCTTCCGCTGCCGGATCGGCCTCGGCGATGGCGCGCGCCTGTCGACGGGCATCGGCCAGGAAATCGGGACTGGACGTGTCGGGCACGAGCAAGCGAACCTCGCGCCAACCCATCCGCCGAACACCCCGGGAATTCGGAGCCTCGGGCGGTCCGACCGCAACGTGCTTCTCATTTGCGGGCATGGCTCGGTCCTCGAACGACGGCCATAGGATAACGCATTTCCGGGAACGAAGTAGCTCGCAACGAAAAAGGGCGCCCGGAGGCGCCCCTGATCTCGTCGTTCGGTCGGCCGAAGCCTCACTTCTTCTTCTGCTCGAGCGCCGCCTGGGCGGCCGCCAGTCGCGCGATCGGCACGCGGAAGGGCGAGCAGGAGACGTAGTCGAGGCCGACCGTCTCGCAGAACTTCACCGAGGCCGGGTCGCCGCCGTGCTCGCCGCAGATGCCGAGCTTGATGTTCGGGCGGGTCTTGCGGCCGCGCTCGGCGGCCAGCTCGATCATCGAACCGACGCCCTCCTTGTCGATGGTGACGAAGGGGTCGTGCTCGAGGATGCCGCCCTTGAGGTAGTAGTTCAGGAACTTCGACGCGTCGTCGCGCGACAGGCCGAAAGTGGTCTGGGTCAGGTCGTTGGTGCCGAAGGAGAAGAACTCCGCCGTGTCGGCGATCTTGTCGGCGGTGATCGCCGCGCGCGGCAGCTCGATCATCGTGCCGACGTGATAGTCGAGCGTCACGCCGGTCTTGTCGGCCACTTCCTTGGCGACCGCGTCGATGCGGGTCTTGACGAAGTCGAGCTCGGCCTTGATGCCGACCAGCGGCACCATGATCTCGGGCACGACGTGCTCGCCGGTCTCCTTGGCGGCCTGGATCGCCGCCTCGAAGATGGCGCGGACCTGCATCTCGTAGATCTCGGGGAAGGAGATGGCGAGACGCACGCCGCGATGGCCGAGCATCGGGTTGAATTCGTGCAGGGCCTCGGCGCGGTCCTTCAGCTTGGCGGCCGGCACACCCATGGCGGCGGAAACCTCGGCGATCTCCGCCTCGGTCTTGGGCAGGAACTCGTGCAGCGGCGGGTCGAGCAGGCGGATCGTCACCGGCAGGCCGTGCATGATCTCGAAGAGATCGACGAAGTCCTTGCGCTGCATCGGCAAGAGCTTGGCGAGCGCCTCGCGGCGTTCGGCCTCGGTGTCGGCGAGGATCATCTCGCGCACGGCGACGATGCGGCCCTCGTCGAAGAACATGTGCTCGGTGCGGCAGAGGCCGATGCCCTCGGCGCCGAAGGAGCGGGCGACCTTGGCGTCGGCCGGGGTCTCGGCGTTGGCGCGCACCTTCATGCGGCGGACCTCGTCGGCCCAGCCCATCAGCTGGGCGAAGTCGCCGGAGAGCTCGGGACGCTGCATCGGCACGGCGCCGATCAGCACCTGACCGGCCGAGCCGTCGATGGTGATCTTGTCGCCGCGCTTCAGGGTCACGCCCTCGGCGGTCATGGTGCCGGCGGCGTAGTCGATGCGGATGGCGCCGGCGCCGGAGACGCAGGGCTTGCCCATGCCGCGCGCCACCACCGCCGCGTGGGAGGTCATGCCGCCACGGGTGGTGAGGATGCCCTCGGAGGCGTGCATGCCGTGGATGTCCTCCGGGCTCGTCTCGACGCGCACCAGGACCACCTTGCGGCCGGCCTGGGTCGCCGCCTCGGCCTCCTCGGAGGTGAAGACGATCTCGCCGCAGGCCGCGCCCGGCGAGGCGGGCAGACCGTGGGCGAACTGCTTGCGCTCGGCCTTGGGGTCGATGGTCGGGTGGAGGAGCTGGTCGAGGCCGGCGGGGTCGATCCGGCCGATCGCCTCGGTGGAGGTGATCAGGCCTTCGGCGACCATGTCGACCGCCATCTTCAGCGCCGCCTTGGTGGTGCGCTTGCCGATGCGGCACTGGAGCATCCACAGCTTGCCGCGCTCGACGGTGAACTCGACGTCCTGCATGTCGCGGTAATGCTTCTCGAGACGCTCGCAGATCGACACGAATTCCGTGTAGGCGGCGGGCATCACCGTCTCGAGGCTGGGCTTGTCGGATCCCGCCTGGATGCGGGCCGCCTCGGTCAGGTTCTGCGGCGTGCGGATGCCGGCGACGACGTCCTCGCCCTGGGCGTTGACCAGGAACTCGCCGTAGAGCGCCTTGTCGCCGGTCGAGGGATTGCGGGAGAAGGCGACGCCGGTGGCCGAGGTCTCGCCCATGTTGCCGAAGACCATGGCCTGGACGTTGACCGCCGTGCCCCAGCTCGCGGGAATGTCGTGCAGACGGCGATAGGTGACGGCGCGGGCGTTCATCCACGAGCCGAACACGGCGCCGATCGAGCCCCACAGTTGCTGACGCGGATCCTGCGGGAAGGGCTTGCCGAGGGCGCGCTCGACCAGCGCCTTGTAGGAGACGATGATCGCCTTCCAGTCCGCCGCGGTCAGGTCGGTGTCGAGGACGTAGCCGTGGTGCTCCTTGTATTCCTCGAGGATCTCCTCGAAGTCGTGATGCTCGAGATCGAGCACGACGTTGGAATACATCTGAATGAAGCGGCGATAGCTGTCGTAGGCGAAGCGCTCGTCGCCGGCGACCTTGGCCAGCGCCTCGACGGTGACGTCGTTGAGGCCGAGGTTGAGGACGGTGTCCATCATGCCCGGCATCGAGGCGCGGGCGCCGGAGCGCACCGAGACCAGAAGCGGATCGGTCTCGTCGCCGAAGTTCTTGCCGGTGATGCGGCTCATCTCGGCCAGCGCGTCGTCGACCTGGGAGGCGAGCTCGGCCGGATAGGCGCGTTCGTTGGCGTAGAAGGCGGTGCACACCTCGGTGGTGATCGTGAAGCCGGGAGGCACGGGAATTCCGAGGTTCGACATCTCGGCGAGGTTCGCACCCTTGCCACCGAGCAGCGCCTTCATTTCGGCGGCGCCTTCCGCGGCACCGTCACCGAAGGTGTAGACCCATTTCGTCATCGAACGTCTCCCATGTCGTTCACTGCGGCCGGCCGCACCCTCGAGGGGCACCCGACCACCGGGCTTCGACCCTGCTTTGCATCCCGCCCGGTGCCGTTGCAAGTCGTTTCTGACACGGATGACCATGAGCCGCGGCGGATCGTCGCGACGGGACGACGGAAAATATCGAAATTTCTTCGCCACTCCGGGGCCTCCGCGCGGAGCGGGAAACACGCTTCACTTTCCGGCACGAACAGGCCATTCTCGCGCCGTCCGCCGGATGCGATCGCCACCGCCCGAGCCCGCCCGGCGGGAGGGAACGGACGGGCCGGATCGACGGCTCGCCCGCCTTTCGGCGGCCACATCCGCGGACCAGTGTGGGACGGTTCCCGCGATCGCCGCGCCGGGGCGCGCGCGGCCGGATCGGTCCGGCCGGGACATCGTCCGACGTTCTACCGCCGGCGGGCCTGTTCGCCCGTCGCGATCATCGAAAGAGTTTCATGCGCATGTCGTCTGGTCGTCCCTCGCCCGCCCTCGTCCCGCCGCCGCGCGGCCTCCTCGCCGGCGCCGGCCGGACCCTCCGGACGGGCCTCGCCGCGCTCGTGATCCTGGCTCCCGGGGTCGCCGGCGCCAAGACCGGGGACGCGATGCAGGCGTTCACGGCGCCGCCGACGCTGGCGGGCGCCTATCTGGCCGGGCGCTTCGCCGGTCAATCGCGCGACGTCGCCGCCGCCGCCACCTATTTCGAGACCGCGCTGGCGCTCGATCCCGGCAACGCGGTCCTGGCGGAGCGCACCTTCCAGCTGCTCGTCGCCGACGGGCGCATTCCCGAGGCGGTCCGGCTCGCCGACGAGTTGGTGCGGCGCAATCGCGGTCATGCGCTGGCGCGTCTGGTGCTCGGCGCCGACGCGCTCAAGAAGGGGCGGTTCGAGCGGGCCCGCACCCAGCTCTCGCAGATCCAGCCGCGCCCCCTCTCCGATCTCACCGTCGCCATCCTGCTCGGTTGGGCCGACGCCGGACGCGGCGACACCACCGGGGCGATCCGCACGATCGACAAGGTCGGCGGTCTCGACTGGTACTCGGTCTTCAAGAACTACCACACCGGCCTGATCGCCGAGCGCGCCGGGCGCACCGCCGAGGCGACCAAGCGGCTCGAGGCGGCCTACAAGTCCGACGGCAACGCGCTGCGGATCGTCGAGGCGTGGGTGCGCCATCTCGCCCGCGCCGGCCGCGGCGAGGAGGCGCTGAAGGTTCTCGCCGACTTCGAGAAGCAGGTTCCCGATCATCCGGTGATGACCGCTCTCGGCGAGGAGATCCGGGCGGGCAAGAAGCCGGCGCCGATGGTCGCCAGCGCCCAGGCGGGCGCGGCCGAATTCCTCTACGGCATCGGCTCGGCGCTCGGCCGCGACGGCGGCGAGGACATCGCGGCGATGTATCTGCAGCTGGCGCTGTGGCTCGATCCCAAGGCCGAGCTGCCGCTGGTGTCGCTGGCCGGGCTCCAGGGCCAGATGAAGCAATACGACAAGGCGATCGCGCTGCTGTCGCGGATCCCGACCTCGTCGAAGCTGCGTCCGCTCGCCGACATCCAGGTCGGCCGCTTCTATACGATGGTGCAGAACTACGGCGAGGCCTCCAAGCACCTCGAGGCGGTGATCGAGCGCACGCCGAAGGACCTCGACGCGATCGTCGCGCTCGGCGACGTGCTGCGCGCCGACAAGAACTTCGCCGAGGCGGCCAAGGTCTATACCCGCGCGATCGATCAGATCGAGAAGCCGGCCAAGACCGACTGGTCGTTCTTCTATTATCGCGGCATCGCCTACGAGCGGACCAAGCAGTGGCCGAAGGCGGAGGCCGACTTCTTCAAGGCGCTCGAGCTGATGCCGAACGAGCCGCACGTGCTCAACTATCTCGGCTATTCGTGGATCGACATGGGGATCAACCTCGACAAGGGGTTGGATCTGGTGAAGAAGGCGGTCGAGCTGAAGTCGGACGACGGCTACATCGTCGACAGTCTCGCCTGGGCCTATTTCAAGCTCGGCCGTTACGAGGAGGCGGTGACCGAGCTCGAGCGGGCGATCCTGCTGAAGCCCGACGATCCCGTGATCAACGATCATCTCGGCGACGCCTATTGGAAGGTCGGGCGCAAGCTCGAGGCGATGTTCCAGTGGCGTCACGCGCTCGACTTCAAGCCCGACCCCGAGGACGTCCAGAAGATTCAGAAGAAGCTCGAGGACGAACAGAAGGCGATGGCGGTGGCGAAGCAGAACGCCGCCGCCGAGGCGGGCGCCGTCGCGGCCCAGAAGGCCGCCGCCGATGCCGCCGCCGAAGCCGCGAAGGCGGTCGCCGCCGATCCGGCGCTGACGCCCGCGCCGGCCGCCCCGAGCGAGACGAAGCCGGAGACCACACCGGCCACCCCGAGCGAAGCGAAGCCCGAGGCCACGCCGGCCGCGCCGAGCGAGGCGAAGCCGGAGGCCACCCCGGCGGCTCCGGCCGAGGCGAAGCCCGAGGCCGCTCCGGCGGCTCCGGCGACTCCGGCCGAGACGCCTTCGGCTCCGGCGGGCGCCGCCGCGCCGAAGGCGCCGTGATCGACCTCGGTCCCGGTGCGCTCGCGACGGCGGCCGATGCCGCCGCCGTCGATGCCGAGATCGCGCCGGCCAAGATCAATCTGGCCCTGCACGTCACCGGACGGCGGGCCGACGGCTATCATCTCCTCGACACGCTGGTGACGCACGGCGGCAGCGCCGACCGGGTCTCGGTCCGCCGGCTCGACGCCGTGGCCCCGGCCGGGGAGCCGCTGCCGATCACCCTGGCGATCGTCGCGCCGGCCGCCGCCGAGCTCGAGGCGGACGCCGACAATCTGGTCCTGCGCGCCGCGCGTCTCCTGGACGTGGAGGCGCGGCGTCTCGGCCGGGCGATCTTCCCCGTCGCGCTCACACTCGAAAAGCATCTGCCGATCGCCTCGGGCATCGGCGGCGGCTCGTCGGACGCGGCGGCGACGCTGCGGCTGCTCGACCGGGTCTGGGGGCTCGATCTCGGCCGGGCGCGGCTCGCCGAACTCTCGCTGCCGCTCGGCGCCGATCTGCCGATGTGCGTGTGGGGGGAGCCGCTGCGGGCGCGCGGCATCGGCGAGGCGATCGAGATCCTGCCGCCGCTGCCCCGGTTCCGTCTGGTGCTCGCCAACCCCGGCGTGGCGGTCGCGACCCCGGCGGTGTTCCGGGCACTGACCACCCGCGACAATCCGCCGATGCCGGAGGTGCCCGAACGCTTCGCCGACGTCGCAGCGCTGGTCGACTGGCTCGCCGCCACCCGCAACGATCTCGAGGCGGCGGCGATCACGGTCGCCCCGGCGATCGCCGAAACGCTCGCCGAGATGCGCTCACGTCCGGGGTGCCTGCTGGCGCGGATGTCGGGGTCGGGGGCGACGTGCTTCGGGGTGTTCGAAGAGATAAAACGAGATTGAACTGATCAAAAGCGCGCCACAGAATATAGCAAATACATCCAATACACCAAATATGAACTCATCATTGATAAAAGAAAACATTTACCTCGCCGGTGGCGGGACAATGCTCACCTTCGATATTGATGGCAAAACAAGACCGAGATCGCGGCTCTCCCTCTGAATCAGCCCCTCAAGAGCAGCAGCCACGGCGACCCCAAAGAAGGTCATATCCCCGACCTCGCTTAAACAATAGATACGATTATCGCGAAGCGACAGAACAGCGACGTCTTCGGGGCCTCCCTCGATGCCTGAGTAGGCTTTTGAAACTAGCGACAGAGAGCCATAAACAAAACGGTCCTCAAGCTTAGGGCGCTTTGTATTCCAAATATGGATTGCCGTCTTTCTCCCATTCAAAATAACCCCAAAATCAGGGGCATATTTTACTTTATATACGCCATTTGGACTATCGTAGGTAACCCCGCCAACATCAAAAACCAGTCCGGCATGCTTTTTCCGCCAGTCAATCAAATTTTCAATACCCACTCGCGCTGAGTTTCTCTCAGGCTCCTTCACAATCTTCAAGAATTCGGGAGCCAACTGGAGAAAACTCTCGCCACCAAGAACGTGCCGCCGCGACAAAACATGGAGACTGCGATGAAAATCGTAACCAGACCCACTGGGTTGTAAGCGCTTACGCACTTCAGTCCGCTGTGGCCGGCTGTTCAAGCACAATAATTTTAGATAAGCGGAAAATCCAAATGTCGGCATCGACACCCTCGATTCATTAGCGAGGTATCTTGCTGCCTGTAAAAAATAAAAGTCAACAAGGGAGAAGGGATAAATCTACAGGATGTATTTGCGAATGAGTTTTCGAGATACCTCGAAGAAGGTCTCATTCGCCGCCCCCCGTTTTTCGCTCAATGCACCCGGCTGATGCAGAAATTGACCACTTCGACGAGGGCGCGCTTGTGCGGCCCGTCCTTGAAGGGGGCGAGCGCGTCCTTGGCCATGGCGCCGTAGTGGCGGGCGCGCTCGACCGTGGTGGCGATGGCATCGTGGGTCTTCAGGAGGTCGATCGCGGTGGCGAGGTCGCCCTCGACGGCGCCGCCGTCCTGGAGACAGCGCTTCCAGAAGGCGCGGTCTTCGTCCGACCCACGGCGATAGGCGAGCACCACGGGAAGCGTGATCTTGCCCTCGCGGAAGTCGTCGCCGACGTTCTTGCCGAGCTGGGCGGAGGAGCCGCCGTAGTCGAGGGCGTCGTCGACCAGCTGGAAGGCGAGGCCGAGATTGGTGCCGTAGGAGCGGAAGGCGGCCTCCGCGTCGCGGCCCGTGCCGGCGACGACCGGGCCGACCTCGGCCGCGGCCGAGAACAGCGCGGCGGTCTTGGCGCGGATGACGGCGAGATATTCGTCCTCGGTGGTCGCCATGTTCTTGGCGGCGGCGAGCTGCATCACCTCGCCCTCGGCGATGATCGAGGCGGCGTCCGAGAGGATGCCGAGCGCCTGCATCGAGCCGACCTCGACCATGACGCGGAAGGCCTGGCCGAGCAGATAGTCGCCGACCAGCACGCTCGCCTGATTGCCCCACAGTTTGCGGGCGGCGAGCTTGCCGCGACGCATGTCGCTCTCGTCGACGACGTCGTCGTGCAGCAGCGTCGCGGTGTGCATGAACTCGACCGCCATGGCGAGCTTGACGTGACCATCGCCCTGGTAGCCGCACATCTGGGCGGCGGCGAGCGTCAGCATCGGCCTGAGGCGTTTGCCGCCCGAGGAGATCAGGTGATTGGCGACCTCGGGGATCATGGTGACGTCGGAACCGGCCTTGGACAGGATCAGCGCGTTGACGCGGTCCATGTCGGCGGCGACGAGCGCGACCAGAGGCTCGACGGAGGCCTCCGGCCGCTTCTTGTTGTCCTCGAGAGAAACCACGACGCCCACTTCGGCCACTCCCTTCGCCCGGATCCACGATCCTCACCCCGACGGGGCGCGATACCATTCCGGGCGGGCGGCGTCGATACCAGAAGGCAAGCCGCACCCGTTTCGTTCATCGCCGATCGACGAAAGACGATCCGGCGAGGCTCGGGCGAGCATAGGCAACCACCCCGCCGACGACAAGCAGGTGAAAACGCCGAGGGTTTCCACGCTCTCCACCATGGACAAGGCGCGCCCGCGCGCCTAGGTCTCGCCGAGAGGCCAGAAGAGCGAGGCGACATGCGCGAAATCATCCGCTGCAACGATCCGGTGCTGATTTCCGCCGTCGAGGCCCTGCTCGGCGGGGCGGGCATCGCGGTGCTGGTGCTCGACGGACACATGTCGGTGTTGGAAGGGGCGATCGGCGCCTTCCCGCGCCGCCTCCTGGTCGCGGACGACGACGAGGCGCAGGCGCGGCGGGTGATCGTCGAGGCCGGTCTCGGCGGCGAATTGCGGGACGCGAAACCGTGACGACGGCGCCCGCCGAGGCGGCGACCACGATCGACCGCTTCCTCGACGGGCGGGTGACGATCGAGCAGCCGGCGAAGGGCCGCCATCGCGCCGGGCTCGACGCGGTGTTGCTCGCCGCCCTGGTGCCGGCGGCGGCGCGGGGACGCCTCGTCGATCTCGGCGCCGGGGTCGGCACGGCGGGGTTCTGCGCGGCGGCGCGGGTTCCGGGCATCGACGTGGTGCTGGCGGAGCGCGACGAGACGGCGCTGCATCTCGCGGAGGCCAATGCGCGACGGCCGGAGAACGCGGCGTTCGGCGCGCGGGTCGGCGTCGTCGCGGTCGATCTCCTGCGGCGCGGCGCGGCGCGCGACGCGGCCCTGCCGCGCGAGAGCTTCGATCACGCGATCGTCAATCCACCCTTCTTCGCGGCCGACGAGGTGCGCGCCTCGCCGTCGGGCGCGCGCGCCCGGGCCCATGTCTTCGCCGAGGGGGACCTCGACGCCTGGATGCGGGTCGCGGCCTCGGTGCTGACCCCGCGCGGACATCTGGCGATGATCTTCAAGGGCGACGGGCTCGTCGAGGTGCTGGCCGCGCTCGACGGGCGATTCGGCGCGGTGACGATCCGTCCGGTGCATCCGCGCGCCGAGGCGCCCGCCCATCGGCTGCTGGTGACGGCGATCAAGGGCTCGCGGGCGCGACCGGCGATCCTGCCCGGTCTGGTGCTGCATCCACCCGGTTCGGACCTCTATCTCGAGGCGGCCGAGGCGGTTCTGCGCGGCCGGGCCGCTCTCGCCGGCGATCCGTGACGGCGCCGGGCGCGGGATCCGGGACGCGGTCCTTCGCGCCGCCGCCACGGGTTTGTCACGATCCCGCGCTTCGACTAGGCTTTCGTCCGAGCATCGGCCGTCGTTCGCACGACGGCGCCAGGAGACCGATCATGCGCCATTCCGCCCCCCTCGCCGCCCTCGCCCTCGTCCTTCTCGCCGTGCCGGCGTCGGCCGGCGGCACCTACGAGGGCGCCTCGTCGGTCGCCGGCGGCCGCGATCCGGTCTGCGCCGGGGTGACGCAGATGCGCGCCGTGGTTTCGGGCTCGGAGATCCAGTTGATCGGCGCGGTCTACGAGGGCGCCGGCGACGTCGGCACCGGAACGGTCAAGTCGGACGGGTCCTTCACGGCGGTCAAACCCACCGCGAAGGGCAACGTCACCTTCTCCGGACGCGTCACCGACCATGCGGTGACCGCGCAATGGAAGGGTCCGGACTGTTACGGAGCCATCGATCTCCAGAAATGACCACGCATTCCTCGGGATTGCGAAGTTTCACCGAAAACTCCGATTTTTCGCCCGAAAATCGGAGTTTTCTTTTTCTTCGACCGCTGAATTTGTGAAATTCTTCTCGTTTCGGGCCGATTGCCCATGTCTCGAGCGCAGTTCTCCCCTGCGGGTCGCGTGCTTCTCGTGGCGCCGGGGTGGCGTAGGGGGTACGGATCACGAGACCGACCGCCCCGGTCGGCCCGCCCGAAAAGAAGGCTCGACCATGAAGACCCGCCTCATCCTCGCTTCGCTCGCTCTGGCTCTCGCCTGCGGCACCGCTCAGGCCCAGATCAAGATCGGCGTCGCCGGTCCGATGACGGGGGCCCTCGCCGTCTATGGCCAGCAGATGAAGAACGGCGCCGAAATGGCGGTCGCCGACATCGACGCCAAGGGCGGCGTCCTCGGTCAGCAGCTGAAGCTGATCGTCGCCGACGATCAGGCCGACCCGAAGCAGGGCGTCTCGGTGGCCAACAAGCTGGCCGGCGACGGCGTCAAGTTCGTGGCGGGCCATCTGAACTCCGGCGTGTCGATCGCGGCCTCCGACGTCTATTCGGAGAACGGCATCCTCGAGATCTCGCCCTCGACCACCAATCCGAACTTCACCGACCGCAAGCTCACCAACGTCTTCCGCACCTGCGGCCGTGACGACCAGCAGGGCAAGGTCGCCGGCGCCTATCTCGCCAAGGCCTATGCCGGCAAGAACATCGCGGTGATCGACGACAAGACCACCTACGGGCGCGGCCTCGCCGAGGAGACCCGCAAGGAGCTGGCGGCGCACGGGATGAAGGCGGTTCTGTCGGAATCGATCAACGGCGGCGAGAAGGACTTCGGCGCGCTGGTCTCCAAGATCAAGGCGGCCCAGGCCGACGTGGTCTATTTCGGCGGCACTCATGCCGACGCCGGCCTGATCATCCGCCAGATGCGCGACCAGGGCGTCAAGGCGCCGCTGATGGGCGGCGACGGCATCAACTCCGGTGAGCTCGCGGCGATCGCCGGCGAGGGCTCGATCGACGGCACGCTGATGACCTTCAGCCCCGATCCGCGCAAGATCCCGGGATCGGCCGAGGTGGTCGCCCGCTTCCGCGCCAAGTCGATCGAGCCGGAAGCCTTCACCCTCTATACCTACGCCGCCGTCGAGGTGTGGGCGCAGGCCGCCGAGGAGGCGAAGTCGACCGACACCGCCAAGGTCGCCAAGGTGATCCATTCCGGCCGCCCCTTCACCACCGTGGTCGGCACCCTCTCCTATGACGCCAAGGGCGACATCACCACGCCGGCCTATGTCGTCTATCGCTGGAAGAAGGGCGCCGACGGCAAGATCGACTACGCCGAAGTCGAGTGAGCCGCGCGTAGGTGGCCGATCCTTCCGCGCCCCTCGCGGGCGGCCCGTCTCGAAGGGGCGCGTCGATTCTCGGCGGGCCCCTTCTTGCTCTTGCACATTATTCGCAATAAGATCCAGTCGACGCCGGCAGAGGGGGATCCGACGCGCGCTCGCGCTCCCCGGCCGGATGTCGATGGACGAGGAGTTGCGGAACATGTCGATGGAGAGCCTCGCGCAGGGAGCCGGCTGGATGGAGACGATGGGGCGGCACGTCCGCGCGCATCGGATCGCCGCCGTCGGGCTCGGCCTGTCGCTGGCGGCGGTGATCGCGCTCCTCCTCGGCAGTCTCGTCGAACTGGCGGTGGGCGGCGCCTCGGACGGATTGAAGCTCGGCTTCGTCGGCGGCCTCGCCGGGTTCGCGGCGACCGGGCTCGGCGCCCTGCCGGCGCTGGCGATGCGGACCATGCCGCAGAAGCTCTCCGACGTCCTGCTCGGCGGGGCGGCCGGCATGATGTTGGCGGCGAGCGCCTTTTCGCTGATCCTGCCGGGCCTCGCGGCCGGCGAGCAACTCGCCGGCAGCCGCCCGCTCGCCGCGCTGATCGTGGTGGCGGGCATGGGGCTCGGCGTCCTCTTGATGCTCGGGCTCGACGAATTCACGCCGCACGAACACGAGACGATCGGCGTGCAGGGGCCGGGCAGCGAGCGGGTCGGACGGATCTGGCTGTTCGTCTTCGCCATCGCGCTCCACAACCTGCCGGAGGGCATGGCGATCGGCGTCGGCTTCTCGCATGCCGACATGACCGTCGGCCTGCCGCTGACCACCGCGATCGCGCTGCAGGACATGCCGGAGGGGCTCGCGGTGGCGCTGGCGCTGCGTGGGGGTGGCTATTCGGCGCCCTATGCCGTCGCCATGGCGGTGGCGACCGGCCTGATGGAGCCGCTCGGCGCGGTGCTCGGCGTCGGCCTCTCGGGTGGTCTGGCGATCGCCTATCCGATCGGGCTCGGGCTGGCGGCGGGGGCGATGCTGTTCGTCGTCTCCCACGAGGTCATCCCCGAGACCCATCGCAACGGTCACCAGACGCCTGCGACGATCGGGCTCATGGCGGGTTTCGCCGTGATGATGGTTCTCGATACCACATTGGGGTGACGCCGCGACCGCGCGACCCCACATCCGATTTCACCCGTCCCGCCAACCCGAACCCAGGAGATTCCTCATGAACGCCGTTCCCAAGATCAACATCGGCATCGACGAAGCCGCCCGCGCGAAGATCGCCGACGGCCTGTCGGCGCTGCTCGCCGACAGCTACACGCTCTACTTGATGACCCACAATTTCCACTGGAACGTGAAGGGTCCGATGTTCAACACGCTGCATGTGATGTTCATGGAGCAGTATACCGAACAGTGGAATGCGCTCGATCTCATCGCCGAGCGGATCCGCTCGCTCGGCTTCCCGGCGCCGGGCACCTACAAGGAGTTCGTGGCGCGGGCTTCGATCGCCGAGGTCGAGGGCGTGCCCAAGGCGACCGACATGATCCGTCATCTCGTCGCGGCCCAGGAGGCGACGGCGCGCACGGCGCGGGCGTTGTTCCCGGTGGTCGACGAGGCCAACGATCAGCCGACCGCCGACATCCTGACCCAGCGTCTCGACGTCCACGAGAAGACCGCGTGGATGCTGCGTTCGCTGCTCGAGGAGTGAGGCCCCGAGCTTCTCTAGGAGAGAGCAAAGCCTATCCGCGTAGGGTGGAACGCGCGGAACGCGCATTCCACCACCCGGACGGCGACGCGCCCATGAGCGACCCGGACGAGCCGGTGACGTGACGAGGTGGTGCAATACGCTTCGCTATTGCACCCTACGGTGCTGCTCGAGGTGTGAGCCCCGCGCGGGTTCCTGCCTCGGCCGCGCCCAAACATCGAAAGGCCCGTCGGATCGCTCCGGCGGGCCTTTTCGTTTCGCTCGAACCGAGCCGCACCGGGGCTTCCGAGCCGCATCCGAGGCTTCATGGTGAGGTGCGAGGCCGCAGGCCGAGCCTCGAACCATGCGCGAGGATACGAACGGCCGCGCCGAGAGTGCACAGGCCAATCGCCGGGGGCGTGCAACGGCTTCGCCCTTCGAGGCCCGGCGATGCCGGGCACCTCTGGGTGAAGCCCACACGGACTTTCGCGCACCCCTCGTCGATCAGCCGATGCGGCCGAAGTCGGCGACGGTGGCGCAGGCGGCGCGGATGGCGGAAAGCAGCTTCAGGCGGTTCTCGCGCACCGCCGCATCCTCGGCATTGACCAGGATCCCGTCGAAGAAGGCGTCGACCGGGCCGCGCAGCGCGGCGAGCGCCGACATGGCGGCGGCGAAATCCTCGGCGACGACGGCCTTCGCGGCGGCGGTCTCGGCGACGGCGACGGCTTGCGCCAGCGCCTTCTCGGCCGGCTCGGCGAGGAGCGACGCGTCGATCGCGCCCGTGTAGGCGCGGCCGTCCTTCTTCTCCTCCTTGTCGAGGATGTTGGCGGCGCGCTTGAAGCCGGCGAGCAGCGACTTGCCGTCGTCGGTGCCGAGGAAGGCGCCGAGCGCCTCGACCCGCTTCACGACGAGAACGAGGTCGTCCTGCGGCGCCTCGGCCGTGCCGAGCGCAAAGACCGCGTCGACCAGATCATGACGCGCGCCGGAATCGCGCAGCTGCACCTTGAGGCGGTCGGCGAAGAAGGCGAGAAGGTCGGAGGCGGTCGTGTCCGCCGCCTTCGGCAGGGCCGCGAGCGCCTTCGCAAAGGTCGGCAGCAGTGGCAGCCGCACCCCGTTCTCGATCAAGATCCGGATCACGCCCAGCGCGGCGCGGCGCAGCGCATAGGGGTCCTTGGAGCCGGTCGGCTTCTCGTCGATCGCCCAGAAGCCGGTGAGGACGTCGAGCTTGTCGGCGAGCGCGACGGCGATGGCGGTCGGGTCGGTCGGCACGCGATCGGACGGGCCCTGCGGCTTGTAGTGATCCTCGATCGCCACGGCGACGGAGGCGTCCTCGCCTTGCGCCAGCGCGTAGGTCTTGCCCATCAGGCCCTGGACCTCGGGGAATTCGCCGACGACCTCGGTCATGAGATCGGCCTTGGCGAGTTCGGCCGCGCGCGCCGCCTTCGCCGGATCGGCGCCGACCAGCGGCGCCAGCTCGCGGGCGAGCCGGATCAGGCGATCGACGCGGGCGCCTTGCGTCCCGAGCTTCTCGTGGAAGACGACGTTGAGCGCGCGCAGTTTGGCGAGGCGCTGGTCGAGCGGCTTGCCGGCAGCCTTGTAATCGGGGAGATCGGCGAGATCGGTGTGGAAGAAGTGGCGGGCGTCCGACAGGCGGGCGCGGATGACGCGGCCGTTGCCGGCGACGATCTTGGCGCCGCCGTCCTTCGCCTCGATGTTCGACACAGCCAAGAACTTGGCGGCGAGCTTCTGGTCGACGTGGTGCGAGCGCATCACGAAGCACTTCTGATTGGCGCGGATGGTGGCGCGGATCACCTCCGGCGGCACCTCGAGGAATTCCTCCTCGAAGGACCCCATCAGCGTCACCGGCCATTCGACGAGGCCGGCGACCTCGTCGAGCAGGCCCTCGTCCTCGATCACCTCGAGCCCTTGGGCGAAGGCGAGCGACTTGGCGTCCTCGCGGATCGTGTGGCGGCGGCGCTCGGCGTCGAGAACGACATAGGCGTTCTGGAGCTTCTGGACGTAGTCGTCGAAGCGCTTCACCGAGAACGGGGCCGGCGCCATGAAGCGATGGCCGCGGGTGATGTTGCCGGAGCGGATGCCGTCGACCTCGAAGGGGACGATCTCGGGTTCTTCCAGATCGGAGCCGAAGGTGCAGACGATCGAATGGAGCGGGCGCACCCAGCGCAAGCTTCCGGTGCCCCAGCGCTGCGACTTCGGCCAGGGGAAGGTGCGGATCGTCGTCGGCACCAGTTCGGCCAGGACGTCGATCGCCTTGCGGCCGGGCTTCAGCGTCTTGGCGACGTAGTAATCGCCCTTCTTGTCGGAGACGACGGTCGCCTGATCGAGCGAGGCGATGCCGGCGCCCTTGAGGAAGCCCTGGATCGCCTGATCGGGCGCGCCGACGCGCGGGCCCTTCTTCTCCTCGGCGACGTCGGCGCCCTTGGCCGGCACGCCGACGACGTGGAGCACGAGCCGGCGCGGCGTCGCATGCGCGATCGCCGCCTCGTAGTGGAGACCCGCCGCCACCAGACCGTCGGTGATCATCTTCTTGAGATCGTCCGCCGCCTTCTTCTGCATGCGGGCGGGAATTTCTTCGGAGAAGAGTTCGAGAAGCAGTTCGGGCATGGCGGGCTCTGATCCGGCTCGGAAAACGATCGGGTCGAGGCATACGATCGGGGACGAGGCCTGTCCAGCCGCAAAGACGAGAAAGGCCGGCGCGAACCGGCCTTCCCCCTCGTCGGAACGTCCGCGCTCAGGCCGAGGCGACGGTGAAGCGCTTCTTCACATGCGCCGGCCGCTCGATCTCGTCGACGATCGCGGCCGCGAGGTCCGCCTCGGAGATGCCGGCCGGCGTCGCGCCGTCCATCAGCGGGGTGTCGGCGCCGACGCGATATTTGCCGGTGCGCGGGGCATGGGCGAGCGGAGAGGCGAGGCTGAACATCACCGGCGGCGACAGGAAGGTCCAGTCGAGCCCGGCGCCGACCTCACCCGCCAGATAGGCGGCCAGCAGTTTGCGCGCCGCGTCGGCCCCGGCGAAATAGTCCTTCGGGAAGTGCTCGGTGTCGATCAGTTGGACGCCGGGCGCGACATAGAGGCTACCGGCGCCGCCGACCACCAGGAGGCGCTTCACGCCCGAGGCGGCGACCCCGGCGTCGATCGCCTTCGCGCCCTTCAGGAAATTGTCGTGGATCTCCGGGTCGGTCCAGCCGGGGTTGTAGGCGGAGATCACGGCATCGGCGCCCGTCACGGCGGCAGCGACGGCGGCGGCGTCGGTGACGTCGGCCTTGACCACGGTGAGACCGGGGCGCGGCGCGAGCTTTTCCGGGGTGCGGGCGAGCGCGGTGACGGCATGGCCGCGGGCGAGGGCTTCTTCGAGGACGGCGGCGCCGACATAGCCGGTGGCGCCGATCAGAGCGATCTTCATGGGCATATCTCCCGTTGCCCGGAGCCTGCGGGGGGATTAGGCTCCGGAGGTGGTTACGATCCGTAACCAGATGCCATGAGGTGACCACCTCGAGAAGGACGCACGTTCGTGAACGCAAGGCACTCGGAAGGAACCGCCACGCCGCCGGCCACCGGCGAACGCAGTATGCGCGAGGTCCGGATCATCGCCGGGGTGACCGGGCCGATCGCCGATCCACGCGTGCTCTGCCCGGTGCGCGACGTGCTCGACCGGCTCGGCGACGCCTGGAGCGTGCTGGTGATCCTGAGGCTCGGCGACGGCGCGATGCGTTTCAACGCCCTGAAACGGGCGGTCGGGGCGATCTCGCAACGGATGCTGACGGTGACGCTGCGCAGTCTGGAGCGCGACGGGCTGGTGACGCGCACCGTCTTTCCGACCAATCCGCCGCAGGTCGAATATGCGTTGACCGAGCTCGGGGCGTCGCTCGCCGGTCCGATCGGGGCGCTCGCCGACTGGGCGGTGACCCATCGCGACCGGATCACCTCGGAGCGGCGGCGCTACGACGCGGGCGAGACGGACCGATCCTCGCCCTGAGGCGAGGGTCGCGCCGCCTCGAAAGTGTCGGCGATCACAGGTGTTTATGAGAGCCGTCGCACATCGTCGGCTTCGCAGTGTGTTTGCAGCCGCAGAAGGGGACGTTTCGGTCGGCGGTGGCGATCCATTCGACCGGCTCGAAGCCGGTGCCCTCGTGGCTGCCGTCGCAGAAGGGTTGGCTCTTGGACCGCCCGCAGGCGCACCACCAATAGGTCTCGCCGCTCTTCACCGCGACGACGAACGGACCCTTCTGCGCGACGACGACTTCACTCATGGACGATCTCCTCCCGAGGGGCGTCTGGCGGCCCTTCGGGAGGAAGATTAGCGGCATCTCATGAGCCTGTCGCGATCGAAGCGCGGGTCCGTCCTCGGCGGGATCAGGCGGCGACGAGGCCGAAGCGGCGCCCGAGGCGGGGCATCCATTCCTTGACGGTGATGGCGAGGCAGATCAGGCCCCAGAAGATCGGATATTCGAACCCGCCCTTGTTCCACACCCATTTGAAGCCGCCGACCTCCCACAGGGCGATGGCCGCGACGAAGAGCGCGCCGGCGGCGATCGGCGCGGCGTAACGGGTCCACAGGCCGAAGACGAGAAGCAGACCCGACACCGCCTCCAGCACGCCGGCCAGCACCAGGAAGAAGGACGGTGGATAGAACCCCGCCTTGGTGAAGAAACCCAGTGTCGCCTCATAGCCGGTGATCTTTCCGATCACGTGCGGGAACATGAAGAGACCGGCGGCGATGCGGATGATGTTGTCGCCGTTACGGGGATCGATTTTGGAAAAATCGTAGGACATGGCTGCTCTCCTCGTTGTCGAGAGAAGAGATGCGCCCGATTGCGCGCCTTCACCTTGATCTGTATTCCATTGAAATATCAAACATTCCGTTCGAGAGACGGCGACGATCGCAAACGAAGACGGCGCCCTTCCTCGCGAAAGGGCGCCGTCGAAGATCTCGCCGGGAGCGGCCGGTTCACGCCGCGCCGCCCGCCTCCGTCGCGAGCCAGGCCTTGCCGCAGGCCTTGGCGATTTCGCGGACGCGCAGGATGTAGCTCTGGCGCTCGGTGACCGAGATCACGCCGCGCGCGTCGAGCAGATTGAAGACGTGGCTCGCCTTGATGCACTGGTCGTAGGCGGGCAGCGCCATCAGATGGCGCTTCTCCTCCGGGGTCTCCCAGCCGGCCTCGATGTAGGTCTTGGCGGCGGCCTCGGCCATGCGGAACTGCTCGAACAGCATGTCGACGTCGGCATGCTCGAAGTTGTGACGCGAATATTCGCGCTCGGCCTGGAGGAAGACGTCGCCGTAGGTGACCTTCTCGTGGCCTTCGCGGCCGTTGAAGTTGAGGTCGTAGACGTTGTCGACGCCCTGGACGTACATGGCGAGGCGCTCGAGGCCGTAGGTCAGCTCACCGGAGACCGGCGAGCACTCGAAACCGGCGACCTGCTGGAAGTAGGTGAACTGGCTCACCTCCATGCCGTCGCACCAGCATTCCCAGCCGAGACCCCAGGCGCCGAGCGTCGGGCTCTCCCAATCGTCCTCGACGAAGCGGACGTCGTGGGTGGCGGTATCGACGCCGATCGCCGCGAGGCTCTTCAGATAGAGGTCCTGGAGGTCGGCCGGCGACGGCTTCAGGATCACCTGGAACTGGTAATAGTGCTGGAGACGGTTGGGGTTCTCGCCGTAGCGGCCGTCCTTGGGACGGCGCGAGGGCTGGACATAGGCTGCGCGCCAGGGCTTCGGCCCGAGGGCACGCAGCGTCGTCGCCGGATGGAAGGTGCCGGCGCCGACCTCCATGTCGTAGGGCTGGAGCACGACACAGCCGTAATCGGCCCAGAAGCGCTGGAGCGTCAGGATCAGCCCCTGGAAGGAGCGATCGGGACGCATGTGGGAAGGCATCGTGGGATCGATCATGACGGCGTGTCCGAAGGCGAGAAAATCGAGCCGGACCCTAGCCATCGCCGGGTGCCCGCGTCAACCGTCGCGGCGCAGACCGGCACGACGGCCGACGCACCCACGGGTACCCGATACGAGAGCGGCGAAGCGAACCGTCGGTCTCTCTCGAGCTCGGGGTCACTCGTCGTCGACGGCGGGCCGATAGGTCCCGTCGGCGTCGCGCACCAGTGGTACGGCGTCGGCGATCTCGGTCGGCGCGCGGCGGTTTCCCGGCGCGCCGGTCGGGTCCGAGGAGGGGCGCTGCGCGAAGCGCCAGGCGAGGCCGAGAGCGACGATCACGGCGGCTGAGGCGATTACGGTCGGCACGGGCGATCTCCGTCGATCCTGTCCGCCCCGGAGCCTGGGAGCACAAGTCGGCGGAAGCGCGGCGGCGAAACGCCGAAAACCCGACGATCGGCCGGAGCCGATTCGGGCGAGGGGTCCGCGCGCGACGGTCCGCCCTCGCTCACGGTCGAGCGATCGCGGACGAGGAGCGGGTCGGGCGGATCGAGGTTCGCGGCGGCCGAGACGATCGGGCCGCGAGAGAGAGGCCGTCAGCCGCCGGCATAAGCCCGGGCGGCATCCTGCGAGGAGATCCTCGGCTTGGAGGCGGCCTCTTCCTGGGCGGCGACGAGACGGCCGTAGATGGTGCTGCGGCGCGCCTCCTGAGCCTTCTCGGAGGCCAGACGCGGTGGCCAGTCTTCACGCTTGGTCGCGGAGGATTCGGAAGCCTCGGCGGCGCGCGCCGTGGCGGCGGTCTCACGTGCGGCGCGGACCGGAGGGATGTAGTCGAACGACGATCCGACGGAATTGATGGTCATGGACGTCTTGCTCCAAGCCCGATCCTCTCCTCGCCCCTGTTCCTACGCCGATGATGCAAGACGAACCGTGACGATCGCGTCTAGAAATTCCTTGCAATTTGAGCAATTCCCCTTACGCGGACAGCAAAAATTCCACGACGACTGGAGCGGCGCGGCGCCGGTTTCGTTTCCGGTCTATTTCTAAAGTAGGATTGAATTAAAATGAGAGATTTCTTATATGAATACCGTGCCTCAAAGAAGACCCTACGAGTCTGGAAGGGCCGAGGCCGAAGGAGGTTGCCATGTTCAACACCCTTCAAAAAGTGTCCGGGATGGCCTTCGTACTGACGCTCGTCCTGGGCGGTGGCACCGCCTTCGCCGGAAGTGATCTCGTGTTGTATGGCACGACCGGGAACTGCGGGGCCGGCCAAGTCTGCACGGTTCTGCCCGTCACCTTCGGCGGGCTGGGCGGCGACGGCGCCAGCAACGGCCTCACGAGCGCGGCGCCCACCTCCTCCGAGTCGCAACACGGTCATCACGGCCACCAGGGCCAGGGTCAGCACCAAGGCGGTGGCCCCGGTCACGGTAACGGCGGTGGCATGGGTGGCCACGGCGGCGGCGGCATGGGCGGTCACGGCGGTGGCGGCTCGATGCACGGCGGCGGCGGCGGTGGTGACGGCGGCGGTGGTGGCGACGGCGACAAGTGATCGCCCTGCCGCACGGCACGACGGGCTCGCGTCCCTTCGGTGACGCCGGCTCGGCAGACGATGCCTCGATGAAACGACCAGGGCCGGGGAGAGATCCCCGGCCCTGGTCGTTCATGAAACGGATCGCCCCCGAGGCGCGGGGCCTCGTCAGCGGCCGGCGGTGTCGAGCGCCTTGCGGATCTCCAGGAAGTCGCGCCAGGCCAGACGTTTGTGGATCGGCTGCCGCAAGAGATAGGCGGGGTGCAGCGTCGGCATCGCCCGCAGCGCGCCGATCGCGGTCTCCTGGGTCAACCAACGGCCGCGCAGGCGCATGATGCCCTGGGTCGCCCCGGTCAGCGCGGCGGCGGCGGCCCCGCCGAGAAAGACCAGCACCTCCGGCGCGACCAGTTCGATCTGGCGCGCGACGAAGGGCTTGCAGATCTCGGTCTCCTGCGGCGTCGGCGTGCGGTTGCCCGGCGGACGCCAGGGCACGACGTTGGCGATGTAGACGTCCGATCGCGCCAGACCGATCCCGGCGAGCATGCGGTCGAGAAGGTGGCCCGAGCGCCCGACGAAGGGCACGCCGGTCTCGTCCTCCTCGCGGCCCGGCGCCTCGCCGACGAACATCACCCGCGCGCTCTTCTTCATGTCGGCCTCCGCGATCGAACCAAGAAGCCGATCCTCATCGCGCGGACGGGTCTAAAGCAACTGCTGCGTCTCAATCAGCCAGGGCTCCGCAATTGCCCCCATCTTCCAGGTGCCCCTGAAGGTGCGGCGGTCATCCGTCTCAGCGAGCACCAACTGGGCGCTTCCATCCCACGTGGTCGCGCCGCGGACAGGCTTGTCCGAGTGT
>OFTX01000347.1_pt1 | contig 25901 bp, 14 predicted proteins | sample 1775051 | NCBI WGS metagenome assembly OFTX01 (sample SAMN08195772, study PRJEB24354) | sludge metagenome | isolation source: sludge from phenol fed wastewater aerobic bioreactor A | place: India: Nagpur | collected 2016-09-15
TCCGGCGGTGCCGGTTCTGGCGGTTCCGGTGGTTCCGCCGGGAGTGGTTCTGGTTCCGGCGGGAGTGGTTCTGGCGGCTCTGGCGGCGCCGGGGCGGGTGGCGCGAGTGCTTCCGCGGCCCGCTATCAGCTCACCGGCACTGTCACCGGCCCGGGCGCTTCCGGCACCTCGGCCACCTTGGCCCCGGTGAGCCTGGCCGGCGCGGGCGACGACGGATCGCTGCCGGCTGCCCAGCCGGCGCCTGCGGATAACCCGAAGGCCTTGCGGCGCCCCACTTCCGACCCGATCGGCAAGATCCCCGGGCCCGCCGCAGCGGTGAACCGGCTGGGGTTCACGACCATGACGGTCCTGACCAACGACAAGGGAGAGTTCGCGTTCGGCGGCGTGACGGCCCCCGGCTACTACCTCCTCACGCTTGCCAAGGCCGGCTATCAGACGCAGCGCTTCCTCATCAACTCGGCGACCCTCGCGTCGCCACAGCCGCTCAAGGTGGCGCTGCAGCCGGGCCAGGGCACGCTCTCCGGCCTCGTCACCGGGCCCGGCGGTTCACCGTTGGGCGCGGCCACGATCGTCGTCACCGACGGGAACGTCACGTTGCAGACGTCGTCGGTGTCCGCGTCGACGCATACCGGCAAGCCGGGAACCTGGTCCATGGACCAGGTCTCGACGCCCGGAACCTATCTGGTGACGGCGTCGTCGCCCGGTCTCGGCAGCGCCTCCACGCTGGTCACGCTCGACGCCATGGGCAAGGCCACCGTGAACCTGGCGCTGTCCGCCGGGCAGGGCTCGATCGTCGGGAAAGTCAGCGGCGTGGACGAGCTCGGGGTCATCGGCGGACTCGGTGGTATCACCGTCACCGCGAAGGGCGGCGACACCACCCGTACCGCAACGACTGTCACCTCGGCCGCGATGCGGGGCACGTTCATCCTGCCGAACCTGCCGCTCCCCGGGAAGTACACGCTCACCATTTCCGGGCCGGGATTCCTCACGCAGACCCGTGAGGTGTCCCTGTCGGCCGGCATCAGCTCCGTGACGGTCGACGCCACGCTGTCCCGGTCGGATGCGGTGGTGCAGGGCATCGTCACCGGGACCGACGAGAACGGCAAGCCGCAAGGCGGTCTCGGCGGCGTCGGCCTGACGCTGGCCAGTAACGACCTCACCCTGAAAACCATGACGACGTCCGGGGATTCGGCCGGCAGCTACCAGTTCACCGGCGTTCCGCCGGGGTCGTACGTGCTCACCGCGACCGAGTTCGGCCGGACCACCGCCTCCGCCACCGTGGAACTGGTCGCATCGACATCCAAGACGGTGAACCTGGTACTCGCCACCGATACCGGTGCCGAACTGCCCGCTACGGCGCACATCCGCGGTCAGGTGGTCGACTCGCGCACCGGCGGCCCGCTCACCTGTGACCGCGCCGTCGCCCCGGTGCCCGCCGCGGATTGCGTTGCGACGGTGACGGTCTCGGCCCCGAAGGACCCGACCGACGAGTCCAAGGGCACGGTCACCTACACGACCACCGCGACCGCCGCACTCAACTTCGTCTACACCATTCCGAACCTCGATGCCACCCCGCCCGTCGGCCTCCCCCCTGGCCTGTACACCGTCACCGTCTCGGCCCCTGGCTACGAGACCACCCTGACCCACGTCCAGGTCGCCCAGGGCCAGACCGTGCCCGCACCCCAGGCCTCCATGCCCGCCCTCGGCATCATCTCCGGCACCGTGACCACCCGCGTTGGCACGCCTTCGAAGGCGAGTTGTGTTCTGGCCGTTCAGGTTTCGGTCTCGCTGCCGAAGACCTTGCCTACGTCGTGTGCGATGAACGCCGACGGCGCGACGTGCACCGCAGCGGGGATCCCCGGCTCTCAGCCGTGCGCGCTCACCTCCACGGGAGCCACTGGCCAGGGCCCCGTCGGCACCTACTCCATCCGCGGCCTTACCCACGGCCGGTACCAGATGGTCCTCATCGCGCAGGACCCGGAATACGTCTACACCGTCGGCTCGGTCCCCATAGTCACCCTTGAACTCGGCGGCGACGGCCAGTTCAACGCCGTCCTGGACCGTTACGGACGCATCCAGGTGCTCGTGCTCGCCGCGAGCCAGCAGGATGGAACCTTGGCGCCCGCAAAGGGTGTCACCGTAGCAGTGACACCGGCACCGCACATCGCGAACCAGACCATCACCACCGCCGATGACGGCACAGCGACCATCATCGGCCTGAACGGCACCTACAAAGTGTCCGTCGACAGCGCCCTGGGCAGCGCGAACGTAGCAAATATCATCGTCGCCCAGAACCAGACGTCGACAGTGACATTGGTCTTGACGAAGGCCGTCGGTGCACTTGTCGGGCAAGTGGTCGCCGTGGTGGACGGCGTGAAGAAGGCCGTGGCCGGCGCCAAGGTCACTGTCAACGGTGTCACCGGTTACGCGGGACAGACTCCGCTGCCCGGATCCGTCCAGGTCACGACCGACTCCAACGGCTGCTACGCGATCGTGCCGCAGGCATGGACGGCGAATACCGGGCCCGCGCTGACCTCCGCCGACTGCACGACGGCCGTGAGCAATGCAGCGTCGATTAAAGTCGCCGAATTCGTGACACAAAACGTGAATGTGCTGGTGGACGCGAGCAACAGCCATGCGGAGTCCACCACGGCACCGCTCAGCCTGGCGGTGACGCCTGCCGATACCACGGCCACACCGCCCACCGCCGGAACCATTCCGGCCATCATCCTCAATGCCTCGCCGGTGCCGTTCGGGAGTCACCAGCTAAAGGGTCTGCGGCCGAACCCGGCGGGCGGTACGACCGTTGTCACTTCCGGCCTGGCGATGACGACCTCAGCGACCACGAAGCCTGCGCTTGCCGGCGGGGTGACGATCTCCTCAAACGATGGTGGGACACTCTCCTTCGTCGACTCCGCGATCGGAACTCCGGGCACGGCGACCCCCGGCACCTACACCTTCACCGCTACGGTTCCCGGCTTCGCTCCGGCAACTGGCACGCTCATGTGCCCGCCCGGGCTCGATCTCTCCGGGGCAGCGTGCACTATGGGCCCAGAACCCCTTGTCGTCAAACAACTTCCGCAGATTTCCGGGACTATCTCGGTCCCGGGGAACGCGCCCTACAACACGAACTCGTACGTGAACGCCAACAAGCCGACGGTGACCCTGCAATCGGGGCCGGTCGGGGCCGGTTCGGCCACGGTGTCCGTCGCCAACGCACCGCAGGCGGACGGCAGTGCGACATACACGCTGCAGTTGAACTACAAAGATCCGCAGTACACAAGTCTGGCCGGAGCGCCGGCGAACCTCGCGGCGCCGGGCACCTACAAATTCAAGGTGTCACTCTCCGGATACAGCGACCAGACCGTCACCGTCGTTTGCGGCGCCGACTTCACGGCGACGCCCGCCGGAGGTTCCGCTGCCACGAGCACCGACGGCTGCACAAACCTGGACGCGACCATGGCGGCGCTGCCGCGGTTCTCCGGGTCGGTGACGTTGACAGCGCCCACCGGAGCCCCCAGCGATACCTTCGCCGGAACGGTCGTCACTACGAACATTCCGGCGATCCAAGTGACGGTCGACAGCACGACCGGCGCCATGACATGGCAAGACCCGACGCAGCCCAAGGGCGTCGTCGCTCCCGGAACGTACACGGTGACAGTGTCGAAGCCGGGGTACCAGACCAGCACCACGCATACGATCTCGGTGACAAGCCCGAACAACGGCGCGAGCTACGAGTGTTCCGTTGACGGCGGGGCTAACTCGAATACGTGCACGCTCGCAGCGGACTTGAAGATGTATCCGGTGGGTGCTGGGTCCGTGAAAGTGGATTACCTCCCGCCCGATGGCAACGCTCCGGATTGGGCAAACGCCACCGTCACCTTCCTCGCAAGGCCTGTCGGCGCGAGCCAACTCGAAATCGGCGTTGGGGCCGACACGACCGATAGCAGCAAGCTGACCGGCAGCCTGTCCTGGGCCGACACGAGCCTTCCGCTGGCGCGTATCACAACGCCCGGCACCTACAACCTGCAGATCACCGTGCCGGGCTACCAGTCCGGCAGTACGGGTACCTTCACGTGCGATGTGGGCACCACATGTGTCCCGCCGACCGTGACGTTGAACCGGAACCCAGCCTTCAGCGGCACGATTTCAGCCACGCCCGCAGCCACGGACTACAGCGGCGCTGTCTTCACCGTCACCGGCGGGCCGGCGGCCGCGGGAAAGGTTACGATCAAGGCTGCCGCCGACGGCACACTAACCTGGCAGGAGGCGGGCCAACCTGCGAACATTGTCCGCCCTGGCACGTACCAGGTGCGGACAACGCTCAACGGCTACCTCGACGGCAGCACGTCGTTCACCTGCACGGCTCCGACGAATCCAGCTGCCGCCCCGACCTGCACCGAAGGCCCGCTGTCCATTGCCCTGACCGCCACGACCCAACTCACAATCAAACTGGTCACCGGCACCACGTCGCAGCCCGTGAACGGCGCCCAGATCATCTTCCAGGGCAACACGGTCATCCTGGCACCGACGAGCAACACCTACGTCTATTCGCAATCCCTCGATCCGACTCAGGATTACACCGCAACGATCCAGGCCGGGGGATATCAGTTCGTCACGGTTGACAAGACATCGACCAACGTCGTCTGCACTGGCTCCACCAGCGGTTTTAAACTCAACCCTGGCGGCTCCACCGTCTGCACCGTCACCTTGACGCCGCTTGGATCCATTGTGGCGCAAACGAACTCGGTTATTTCAAGCCCACCCCAGACGATCACCCAGCTTGGCGCCGTCACGGTCACCGCAACCAAAGCCTGCGACACCGGTGACCAAAGTTGCCCGACGGGCGGTTACTCGTTCACCGGCACGAGCACCGCGACCGGCGCCCTGACACTCACCGGCTCCATCACGACGCAGGGTCTCACGGCCGGCACATGGGCGATCACCGCCACCGCCCCCGGCTACAAATCTACGACGCTCACCGTGGTCATAGATACGATCAGCGGTACGTACACCGTCACCGGCGCCTCGAAATCTGGCTCAACGGGGGACATCTCACTTGCATCCGGCGTGGTCACTATCGACCTGGAGCCTCAGCCGGTCACCTTGCAGGTCCACCTGAAGAACCAGTCCGGCAACGATTTCCTACCTGCCGGAACCGTCACCCTGGGCGGCAACGGCCAGAATCTCACCTGCACGATCACGATCTCGTCCGGCAAGGCAACAGGGAATCCATCTACGTGCATTGTCACCTCGGGCGCCAATTACGTGGTGTTCAGCCCGGTCTATCCCGGGATGTACACGCTGAAAGTGACCCCATCAGACAACTCACTCACCCAGGTGCAGGTCAACGTCCAGGTCGGACCTAACCTTGGCGGCGACTCTGCCACGCAGTCCGTCCCGGTCTCGCTCTCATCCCTGGCGAGCACGTTGAAGGGCACCGTCGTCGACGGCGCGACTAACATTCCCGGCGCCACCGTCTACCTTTCAAGCAGCAATACGAACCCGACGCCGATCAACGGCTGGAACAGCAGCGCCGTCACGACCACCACCGGCACGGACGGTGTTTTCACCCTGACAGGAGTTCCGAACGGCGACTACTACCTCGTCATCGAAGCCGTCGGTTACCAGCGCTACGTCAGCCCGTCCAAACGGACCTTCTCCACCTCCACCGATCCGAACCAGGACGCTGGCAAGATCGACCTGTCGACCTCGTGCGGCGGCACATGTCGCAATACCGCGACCGTGGATCTGACGCTGACGTCCACCGCGAAGTCGTTGACCGACTCCAACCCCGTGGACTTGACCGGAACTGTCGTCACGCTTCTGCCGGCATCACACCCAGGCTCGACACCGCCCAACCAACGACTCACATCGTCCGGTGCGACGAAGGATCCCACATCCGGCGCGTACAAGGTGCAATTCTTAAACGTGCCGACGGGTACGTGGACTGTGGCCTTAACATCACAATCTGGCGCAGTGCTATTGACAACGGGCACCGGCGACACGGCCCAGTACTTCGCCCAAAGCACTTCAATCACGGTCTCCGACCCCACGAGCTTCGGCACCCAGGTCACATCACCGCAGCCCTTCCCCGTCACGCTTCCCGAAGGCGGTGTCACGCTAGAGGTCAGCTGGCCGGTCAACGGCTGCACAACGAGCGATGCTCCGACAAGTATGGAGTTCACCGTCACGCGCAGCGACAATTCCAGTGTCACAACGACGCTCACTTCGACTGTGAGCGCCAGCGCAGGTACGGCAACGGCATCTGCATACCTTCCTCCGGGAACCTACAACTGGTACCCAAACTCGCCGCTTCCATCCGGCTGGACCAGCTCACTGACATCCTCGAGCCCCGGAACCTTCACGGTCCCAACCGGCACCACAGCCAACAGCACAGGCGTTACGACGCCGACCGCAGGTACGCTGACTCCGGCAAATGCGCCACTCGCAGTCACGCTCAGCGGCCCAACCATCGCCCAAAACACAAGCCCGACGTTCACTGTCGATGGCATCACCACGACGCCGATCAGCGGCACTACGTACACGTTGTGCGTAGCCGCCGGTTCTGGGCACACGATAGTGGCGACCTATAACGACGGTACTGACGACTGGATGGGCACCAGGACCAATGTCACCGTCAATGCCGACGGCACCTCGACAACACAGATCGCTATGTCGAAAGTCGTCTCGGTTTCGCTACATCTGGAAATTGATGCTTCGACGCCTGTGCCAAACACTTTAGTCACGCTCACGGAGGGCACTAACACATTCCACGGCACCACCGATGCCAGCGGCGACGTAACCATACCTGACCTTGCCCCGAGCACCACATACACAATTTCCGCAACGTACGTCAGTGGCGCTACGACGTACAAGAATGCGAGCCCGAGCACGGTGAAGAGCCCCCCGTCGGGTACGAGCGGACCGACCACCATCACATTGAGCTAGCCCCAGGTCGAACTTCCGTCACGGCACCCAAACACCGCCGCTTCCCGCGGAAGAGTGTGTGTAAAACCGGGCCTTTTCGGGCATTCTGCTGCAGGATGCACATTGTGGGGCGGGGGGCGGGCTTGGCTCCGGTTCTTCGGGCTGTGGTGTGTGTAAAACCGGGCCTTTTCGGGCATTGTGCTGCAGGACTCACACGCTTCATGGTTGGGCCGTGAATGTAGCAGCATTATGCCCGATTTGTCCCTATTTTACTCACACCGTCGGCGGGCGCCGCCGTCCGCGTCACCATGGCCGGGTTCGCCCGGCCCCGGGACGTTCGTCATCGCCGGTTTCGCCTATGACGATGTTCCGGGGCATTCATGGTGCGAAAGGGTTGCGCACCTGGACGCCGTCGAAATCCATGCCGCTCTGCAAGTCCTCCGAGTACAGCAGGTCCGCGCCGGCGCGGCGTGCAGCCTCGACGATGAGCGCGTCCCAGAGCGAGATCTGCCACCGCGCCGCGGACGCGATGGCACGCTGTACCAGCGCCGCGTCCTCGATCACGGCGACGGTCGGCACAAGCGCGCGGACGGCATCGGCGGCGTCCTTCGCTGCGATCCCGAGCTTCGAGACGGCCACCACGTAGAGTTCGCGCAGCACCTGCGGGCTTGTCCTGGGTCGCGGGCGCTGCGTGAGCACCGCGCGTGCCTGCTGCTGCTTGTCCGGGTTCGCAGCGTCCAACGCGTAGGCGACGACGTTGGTATCGACGAAGGTCGTCACGATGCTCGGGGAATACCGCGCTGCAGCTCTTCCCGCCGCCAGGTCCGCCGGCCTTCGGGTGACCGGCCGCCGGCGCATTCGGTAACCGTGAGGAACTCGTCCCAGGCGACGGCAGCTTCATCGTCGGAGTCGCTGTACTGCTCCAGACTGCGCCGCAAGACTCGGCTGATGGATGTGCCTTCCTGCGCGGCTCGCGCGCGCGCCCGGCGCAGAACCTCTTCGGGGACCGTGATCGTCAGATTGGTCACAATGGTAATATTACACGAGGCCCGTGTGAGCGCGTAGCACGAACATCGTGCTACGCGCGATGACCACACCCCGGCGCAGTGCGCGCGGCGAAGGGGCGGCACACGGACCCGGCCCGGGTGTGTGTAAAACCGGGCCTTTTCGGGCATTGTGCTGCAGGATTCACACCCCAGGCAAACCCCCGCCGGGGCGCGGCACCCCGGACGACCGTCACCCCGCGGGGCGGCCCCCAACTCACCCCACGGCAGCCTTCGCCGCCGCGAGCACCGCAGCGGACACCGTCGCCTCCTGGCCCAGCGCGCTCACCCCGGACACCGCCGACGCGTACTTCGTGAGGAACGCCGCAGCGGCCGGCGGCAGGGTTTCCGCCGCGGTCGTTAGCAGCGCGGCCTGGCCCTGCGCCGCGAGCGGGCCTACCGCGAGCGCGTCCGGGAAGCCTGTCGTCCCGTTCGCGAGGAACACCGGCGACGGCCCTGCCGAGCCATAGTGCGCTCCGCCGCTGTCTGCGAGTGTCGACCGCGCGAAATCGTAGAGCTTGGAAGCGGTCTCGTACCGGTCGCCGCCCGCGATGCGCACCGATGTCACGACCCCCGCCGCCTTCGCCTGCGCCACCACCGCGTCAGGCACCCGGTCGGTTCCGCCCAGCACGACCAGGTTCCTGATTCCCTGGCTCTTCAGCGCACCAGCCACCGACACGGGCAGCCCGTCGTCGGGAGTCAAGTAGACCGGGATGCGCAGCGCGTTCGAGATCGGGCCGGCCGCGAGCGCGTCGGCGTTCGACGCTCCCGAGGCGAGGAACGCGGTCTTGCCCAGGGTCGACCCGGCACCGATCGTGTAGGGCTGAACGAAGTGCCCGGTCGGATCGTCGCCGTTGACAGTGGCTGCAGCGACGGCAGTGTCGTACCGAGAGCCGCCAGCGACCCGCACCACGTGGTTCAGCTTGTCGCCGGCGAGCGCCTGGACGACCGCGTTGATCTGCGCCACCACCGCGTCCGATACCGAGTCGGCCTTGCCCATCACGAGAACCTGGTAGCCGGACCCACCCGAGCCCTGCAGCACGGACTTGATCGCGGCCGCGGTCGCCGACGGCAGCGATGCACCAGCGGTCAACAGGATCGGCGCATCGACCACTCCCGCGAGGAAGTTCGCCGAGAGCGCGTCGAATCCCTGCTTCTCCGTCGAGCCGTTCGCCACGACCACCGTTCCGGCGGATCCGAACTGGGCAGCGATCTTGGCCGAGGTGTCGTACCGGTCGGTGCCCGCGATGCGGTCGGGCAGCGCGGAGCTGCCCCGCGGCCGCGAGGCGGCTGCACTGTACCGGGCGCTGTACCGAGCCGTGTACTGGGCGGGGTGCGGCGCGGCGACGCGGGCAGCGGTTGCCCCAACCACCGACAGCGCGGTCCGCGCCGTCGTCGGCACGGCGGCGCCAGCCGGCAACGCCGTCATAAGCGCGCAACCCAGGACAACGGCGACCGCAGCTGCCGCACCCCCAGCGCCGACGCGGGCGCGGCGTCCGACACAGCGGCGTCCGACACAGCGGCGGGCGGCGGACGGACAATTCATGGCAAGGCCCCCTGGAGACGTGCGGGCAGAGCGACCGCCCTCGGTATGGCAACTCGAACCGACGTTACCGGGCGGCTGCCGTGAAACCCGGCAATCCCACGGCCGCCGGGTGAGCCGCACACTCCGTCGGCGGAGCTGCGCAGCGCACCGCTACCGGAACTCGGGAACCGGCAAGTCCTCCGCCGGAGCGGGCCGAGCGATCAGGTAGCCCTGCAACAAATCGCACCCGATGTCCTCGAGAACCCGCCGCTCCGCTACGGTCTCGACGCCTTCGCCGAGTACCAACAGATCCAGCGCGTGCCCCAACTGCACCATCGCCTGCACCAGCGCCCGCTGGCGCGGATCGCGATCGATGCCGGCCACGAACGACCGGTCGATCTTCAGGATGTGCACCGGGAACTTCTGCAGGTATGCCAGAGACGAGTACCCGGTGCCGAAATCGTCGAGCGACAGCCGCACCCCGAGCGCGCGCAGCTCCAAGAGTTTGCGCGCCGAGGCCTCCGGGTCCGACATCAGCACCGACTCGGTGATCTCCATGTGCGGCCTCACCTCCGGGCCCAGCCGGTCGAGCAGCACGGCCACTGATTCGACGAAACCGTCCTGGCTGATCTGCCGCGCGGAGATGTTGATGCCCACGTTCACGCGCGTGCCGGCGCGGTTCCATTCCCGGCACTGCGCCCATGCCTCTTCCATCACCCAGTCGCCGAGCTGCCGGATCAGCCCGGTCTCCTCCGCCAGCGGGATGAACTCGGCGGGCGGCACCAGGCCGCGCTCGGGGTGCTGCCAGCGCGCGAGCGCCTCCAGGCCGGTCACCCGCTGCTCCGCCAGGTGCAGGATCGGCTGATAGTGCAGCAGCATCTCGCCGCGGTTGCAGGCACCGGCCAGCGAGAGCTCCGTGCGCAACCGGTCCTGCGCACGCCGTTGCATCCCGGAGTCGAACGTCTCGATCCGGTCCCGGCCCTCGGACTTTGCCCGCGCGGCCGCGGCCTCGGCGTGCCGCAGCAGCGATTCCGCGTCGGCGGCCGTCTCGGTGGCCAATGCCACGCCGATCGAGACGTGTACCTTGAGCCGGTCGTCGCCCAATTGCACCGGCTCGATGAACGTGCCGTGGATGCGCGAGGCCAGTCGCAGTGCGGCCTCCCCGTCCTCGACGCTGTCGCAGATCACAACGTACTCGTCCGAGGCGACGCGACCGACCATCGCCCGCTCGCCGCATTCGTGCGCGACCGTCGACTCGAGACGACGCGCCACCACCTCGAGGAGCTGGTCGCCGGCGTCCCGGCCCAGCGACTCGTTGATCACGCGAAACCGGTCCACGTCGCAGAACAGCACGGCGATCTGGGTATTCGCGATCCACGCGCACGACGGCTGGCAGGGTGCGGCGCGGCGTGCGAGCATCCCGGCGAGCCGGCGCATCACAGTGGATCGGCTCGCCAGGCCGGTGAGCTCGTCAAGGGCGGCCGGGATGCGGTCGTAAGGGCAGTCGGAGCAGGCCGGGATGCCCGGTAAACCCGGCGCGCCCGGCGACACGGCTGCACCGGGCTGTGCCCGCTGCGCCCAGACCGCCACCATGTAGTGTCCTTCGGCCGATTTCGATCGCGGCTTGAGCATCCGTCGTGTCCGGATGCGGCCACGGATCGGGAGTTTCTTCGAGTATGACGCTGTTCTCGGGCTGAGCGGTGTCGCGCGAGCCGCGCATCGGGGGCGCTGTCGGCGCTCTGAGCGGCGTCAGAAGCGCGAGGCTATCAGCGGCGCCGTGTCACAGAAGCGGAGCGCCCACCTCCGCGAGTGTGACCGGGCGGTGCTCCCGGCGCGACAGGTCGGCAGCCTCCGCGATGTACAGCGCGGCCAGGGCGTCCTGCGGAGTGCACGGGCTGGGCACCGTACCCGCCGCGACCTTCAGGAACGTCTCCATCTCGCGGCGGTACGCCGTCTGGAAGCGCGTCTGGAAGTCCGGCCACGGCTCCCCGGTGGGGAAGGCGACGTCGGCCTCGGCGCTGCGGATTGGTGCGCGATCGTCCAGGCCGACCGTGATCTGCGCCTTTGTTCCCGCGAGCTCCATGCGCACGTCGTAGCCCGCCCCGTTGTATCGCGAGGCCTGGAGCGTGGCGAGCGTCCCGTCGGAGAGCCCGATCACCGCCGCTGCCTCGTCGACATCGCCTGCGGCGCCGAAGAACTCGGCGCCGCGATTCACACCAGCGGCGAACACGTAGTCGGCCTCCAGCCCGGTGACCCAGCGCAGGATGTCGAAATCGTGCACGCTGCAGTCCCGGAAGATCCCCCCGCTGGTCGGAATGTATTCCGCGGCAGGCGGTCTCGGGTCGCCGGTAATGAGGTGTACCCGGCGCAGGGAGCCGAGGGCGCCGGCCTGCAGCGCGGCCCGGGCGGACGCGTACCCGGGATCGAAGCGCCGCTGGAATCCGATCTGCACGGGTACCGTCGCCTCCGCCCAGTGCTCGACCACGAGGCGGGTGCGAGACACGTTCTCCGCCACGGGCTTCTCGCAGAACACCGGGATACCGGAGTCGATCGCCCGGATCACCAGATCGGCATGTTCCGACGTCGGCGCCACGATCACCAGCCCGTCGGCCTTTTCGGCGAATGCCGCATCCACGGGCACCACCCGGGCCCGCGTCATGGCGTGGGGGTCAACCCGATTCGCGGCGGCGCGGGCCCGGTCCGCGTCCCGGTCGGCGATCGACAACTCGCCGACCCCCGGCAGCCGCGCAAGGGTCGCGATGTGGGCCATGCCCATGCGGCCGGCTCCGATCACGGTGATGTGCATGTCAAGGCTCCGATCGGATCCGTTGCCGTGCCGCGAACAGCGTCATACCCACTCCCGCACCATCTCGCGACTGGTGCGCTGATCGGCCCCACGCGCCTTCGCGAACTCGGCGATGTCGACGCCGGGCGGGTTCAGCACGTCCTGTTCGACGACGATCCATCCGTCGAATCCGGCGGCCATGACGGCGTCCATCACCGCGCGCAGATCGATATCGCCTCGCCCGAGGGCGGTGAACGCGCCGGAGGCCCAGATCTCCGGCATGCCGCCGCCGGCCGCCAGCACGCGATCCAGGACCGCGCGGTCCACGTCCTTGACGTGCAGGTGGTTGACCCGCTCCCCCCAGCGTTGCAGGGCTTCGACCGGATCGCCGCCGGCGATCGCGAGGTGACCGATGTCCAGCGTCAAGCCGATGTCCGTGGCCCGGAGGAAACGGTCGATCTCGCCGGGCGACTCCACGTAGGTACCGGCGTGGTGGTGGAATGTCGGCTCGAACCCTGCCGCCCGGACGATGTCCGCGGCGCGCTGCGCATTCGATGCCAGCCGTTGCCACGCGGCGTCGGTGAGGGCATCGACCGCAGCGCCGCGGCCGGGGGCGGCGCGCCGGGCGGCCGAACCGGCGTCGGCGAGCGTCGGGAGCGGCATCCGGCCGGGCTCCGGCGGGAGCGACCACCCCGGTGCCCCACCGAGGGCGTCTCGGAAGACGGCGAGTGCATCGTGCAGCACCGGCAGCGCCTCGCGGAACTCTCGGTCGTCGCTCAGCGGCAGCTGCACCCATCCGCCGGCGAGGTCCAGGCCGTGCCGTTCCAGCCGTTCACGGAGCTCGGTGCCCCGGCCGAGATAGCCTACCGGGCCGAGATCGACGCCGTCGTAACCGTTTTCCGCCAGGATCGAGAGCATCTCGTCCGGCGGGATGACGGGCGCGCCGGCCGGGGTCATCTCGAACACGCCGAAGCTCACCGGGGCTCCGGCGACGGCGGGCCGTGGATACTGGCCGGTCACGTCGCACCCCCGTCGGCGGGGCCGATCGGACCGCCCGGGCCGATCAGCGGCCGCATCAGCGTGCGCCGCTGCTCGTACTCACGGCGCGCGGCCCGCGTCGCGGCCATAGCGGACACCTCCGCCACCGGCACGTCCCAGAACGCCTCCCCGTCGGGGGCGTAGATCGCGGGGTCGCTCACGATATGGATGACAGTGCTCTGAGTGGACGACTTTGCTTGCGCCACCGCCGCTGTCAGGTCTTCGATGGCGTTCGGTGTCGGCGGAATGCCGATCACGTCCAGCCCGTAGCTGCGCGCGTTCATCGCGAGGTCGACGGGCAGCATCTCGTCGCCCTCGAAGTTTCTTCGTGCCGCGTCGTACATGCGGTACCTCGTGCCGAATCTCCCGGACCCGACCGTCTCGGACAGGTGGCCGATGGACGCGAAACCCCGATTGTCCACGATGATGACGATGATCTTGATCCGCTCGGCGGCGATCGTCGCCAGCTCCGAGGACAGCATCAGGTACGAGCCGTCGCCGACCATCACGATCACATCCCGATCGTCGCCGGCTGCCAGCAGGCCGCGCTTGGCGCCGAGCCCGCCGGCGACCTCGTATCCCATGCAGGAGTAGGCGTATTCCACGTGGTAGCCGAGCGGGTCGGCGACGCGCCACAGCTTGTGCAGATCGCCGGGCAGCGAACCGGCCGCCTGCACGATCACGTCGCGATCGGCGCACGCGGCGCGCACCGCACCGATAATCTCCGGCTGCCCCGGCCGCGCGAGGCCCGACGGTGCGAACGCGGCGTCGACGATCCCTTCCCAGTCGGCCTTCTCGGCCGCGACCCGGCGCGCATAATCCGGATCGATCGCGAAACCCGCAAGGTCACGGCTGATCTCGATGAGCGCCTCGTGCGCGTCCGCGACAAGCGGGAGATCGCTGCCGAGCTTGTGCGCGTCGAAGGCGGCGATGTTGATGTTCACGAACCGGACACCCGGATCCCGAAATGCCGAGCGGGATGCGGTGGTGAAATCGCTGTAGCGGGTGCCGATCCCGACGACGACATCCGCGATCGCCGCGACGCGGTTGGCCGCCGCGGTGCCGGTGGCGCCGACCCCGCCGAGGTACTGCGGGTGGTCCCAACGCAGCGACCCGCCGCCCGCCTGGGTGGTGGCGACCGGTATCCCGGTCGTCTCGGCGAACGCAGCCAGCTGCTCTTCCGCCCCGGAGTACAGCACCCCACCGCCGGCCACGATCAGCGGCCGGACGGCGCGGCGGATCGCGACGACCGCGCGCCGCAGAGCGTCCCGGTCGGGCCGCGGCCGCCGGATCGGCCACTCGCGGTCGGCGAGGAACTCCGCAGGCACGTCAATCGCCTCGGCCTGCACGTCCTCGGGAAGGGCGATCGTCACGGCGCCGGTCTCGGCGGGATCGGTGAGCACCCGCATCGCTCCGAGAGCGGCCGAGAACAGTTGCTCCGGACGGACTATCCGATCGAAGAACCGGGAAAGGGGACGAAAGGCGTCATTCACGGTGATGCCTGCGTCGTGCGGGAGCTCGATCTGTTGCAGGACGGGCTCGGCGACGCGGGTGGCAAACGTATCGCTCGGCAGCAGCAGCGCGGGCAGCCGATTAGCGGTGGCGAGCGCCGCCCCGGTGAGCATGTTCGTGGCGCCCGGGCCGACGGAGGAGGCGGCCGCCAAGGTTCCGCGGCGCCGGTGCATGCGCGCGTAGCCCACCGCCTCATGCACCGCCGCCTGCTCATTGCGCGCCTGGTAGTACGGCAGCAGGTCCGGTTGGTCCGCGTTCAGTTGCGCGATGGCCTGGCCCAATCCCGCCACGTTGCCGTGCCCGAAGATCCCGACGATGCCGGCGACAGTGCGCTCCCGGCGGTCGCCGTCGACGGTCCATTGGTGGCCGAGGAACGTAGCGAGCGCCTGCGCGACCGTCATGCGCCGTATGCTGCCCACTTCGTCCACGTGCGTCACCCTTTCGGCGTTTCCGAGGCCCGGAACGGCAGCCGCGAATCGACCGCATCGCCGGCCCAGGTGTCCCTGATCCAGGCGTACGCCGGATCGTCGCTGATGCGCCACTCCCGCTCGGGATCGGGGCCGGCCATCACGTTCAGGTAGTAGAGGTCGTATCCGGGTACGGCCACCGCCGGACCGTGGTAGCCGTACGGGATCAGCGCGATATCGCCTCTGCCGACACGGGTTTCGATGTCGATCTGCCCGGCCGCCGACGAGTAAGCCGTGAACAGGGCGAAGGCGCCGTCGTCCGGCAATGGCATTTCCGGCGTTGGCGCGTCGTGCCCGCCGCAATCGTGCCGCTGCGGCTCGAAGTAGTAGATCTCCGCCAGACGCGTTTCGCGACCGGCGATCTGCGTGTCGTGCTTATGCGGCGGGTATGACGACGTGTTCCCCTCCGGGGTGAGCACCTCGCAAACGATCAGGCGCGCTGCGTCCAGCGACTGCGGCGTGCCGAGATTGTGGACCTGGCGGCTGCAGCGGCCGGTTCCGCGAAGTTCGACCGGCATTGCCGCTGCCGGAATGTGCTGCACCGGTTTGGCGATGCCGGTGCGCGCCTCAGCTATGGCGATGCGGCCGTTCCCACGAATTTCCGCCGTGCGGTCGAAGGGCAGGTACAGCACGTCCGTCGGGCCAGCGAAGACGGAAGAGCGCCCCGCGAGATGCGTTGTCCCCGTGTCCCTTTCCCGCGCCGCTCGAACCGCGTAGGTCACCTCGAACGATCCCGCCAACGGTACCAGCAGGCGTTCCATCCCGGTGTCGGACAACGCGACCGAGGCGCCACGATCGAGGTTCGCGATCCGCAGTCCGGCGTACTGCCAACCGGGCAGCGAGGCATCGACCACACTCGCCCATCCGTCGCGGGCGAGCTCCCCGCGGCGGTAGACCCACGGCCCCTGCCTCATGAGGTACTCTCCGGCGCAGCCGCGAGAAACGTCATATCAGTTGCCTGCCAATCGATCCAGGACCTCTCGCGTGTCCGGCATGGCCGTGGAACACTCCCGCCGGGAGGCGACGATCGCGCCGGCGACGTTGGCGAACCGCAGGCTCCGGTCGAGCGACCAGCCGGAGATCAGCCCGTAGACGAGGGCTCCACCGAAACCGTCGCCGGCGCCGAGACCGTTGACGACGGTGACCGGATACGGCGGGACGCGAGCCGTGTCGGTGCGCGTCTTCGCGAGCACGCCGCCGGAACCCTGCTTCACGACGGCCAGCTCGACGCCGCGGTCGAGGAGGGCATCCGCCGCGCGATCCGGGTCCGTCTCGCCCACTGCGACCTCGCATTCCGCGAGGTTCCCGACCGCGACCGTCACCTGCTCCAGGGCTTTCGCGACCTCGCGATGGGCGTCCGCGCGCGACGGCCAGAACATCGCCCGGTAGTCGAGATCCAGTATCGTATCGGGCTTTCGGCGCCGCGCCTGCCATGCGGCGAGATGCGCGTCGCGGCTGGGCTGCTGGCTCAGGCCCGTCGCGGTCGCCCAGAAAACCCGGGCATCGCGGATCGCGTCCAGGTCCAGCCGGTCGGCGCTGATGGTGAGATCGGGGGCCTTGGGCTCGCGCCGGAAGTAGAGCGGGAAGTTGTCTGGCGGAAAGATCTCGCAGAACGCGAGCGGCGTCGGGTTCACCGGATCGGTGAACATGAAACGGTTGTCGACGCCGAGGCGGCGCACCTCGGCGACGCAGAAGCGCCCGAACGGGTCGTCGCCGACGCCGGTGATCACCGCGGTGCGAAGCCCGTGCCGCGCCGCCGCGACCGCGACGTTCGTGGCACTGCCGCCGAGGTACTTCCGGAAGGTGGTGACCTGCTCGAGCGGAACACCGTCCTCCAGCGGATAGAGGTCCGCGCTGATCCGGCCCATCGTGATGAGGTCGAATGACGCGGGAGTCTCGATCGTGCGCTGGAGGATCATCTGCTGGAGTCATCCCCCTCCGCCTCGCCACGCGGATGCGTGTTCATGGTACGCCGGGCGGCTCTGCCGGGTGGTTCTGCTGGGCCGCTCGTTACGACGACCCGGCGGAGTCGAACGGTTTGACGAGCCACTCATCGCTGTTCCCCGGCCGCAGCAACTCGCGCCGATCCGCGCTCGCCACGTAGAAGATGAAGTTCGAGGCACCGTACACCTGTTCGTAGCAGTCGAAGGCGGTGCCATTCGCGTCGAAGCTGATGCCCCGGATCCGGACGACCGTCGCGTCGTCCTTCAGCCCCAGAATCGCGCGCTGCTCCTCGGTCGCGGTGTCCACCTCGAAGGTCTGCTCTGTGACGGAATCTGTGAGCCCGTACTGGTTTTCGAGATATCCGTACATCGAGTTGCCGGCCCGTAGATAGGCCTCGTCCAGAGCCGGCACCAGCGCGAGCGGCAGCATCGCGCGCTCCAACACCACCGCGGACATGCCTACATGGCGCAGCCGCCGCACCTCCCAGACCGGCGCCCCCGGGGCGATCGACATCGCCGCCGCGATATTCTTGTCCGCCGTGCCGACCGTCAGCCCCAGCAGCTCCGACTTGAGGTTCGTCTGCGGCGTCCGGTACGCGAGGGTGTTCAGCAGCCCGCCCCTGCGGTTCGGCGCGGCGACCACCCGCCCGTGGCCGACGAACGTCCCCAGGCCCTGCCTGCGATCGATTTTGCCTTCCTGTTCGAGCTCGGACAGGCCGCGCCGCACCGAGATCATGCTGACACCGGTGAGCGCTGCGAGTTCCGTTGTGCTGGGCAGCTTGTCGCCCGGGTGCAGGTGCTGATCCTTGATCAGGTCCAGCACGTATTGGTACACCTGCTGGTAGCGCAGCAGGTGTTCGCCGTCGACCCGGCTGCCCGCGCGCGCCATGGCGCCTCCCTCTCGTCGACGGCCGCGATGTGGTCCGGAAGGATTATCGCAACATCGACCTCCAGGCACCAACGATCGGCCTGCGCGTCGTATTTCGCGGGTGACACAATGTCGTCATGCAGATCGCCACCGGGATTGTCGCGCCGCACACTTCCGAGACGTGGGACACAATCGTGATCGGTGGCGGGATCGCGGGCATCTCGCTCGCGGCGCGTCTGGCCGCTGATCGCACGGTGTGTGTTGTCGAGAAAGAGACCGGGCTCGCGCAACACACGACGGGCAAATCGGTCGCGACCTTCATCCAGAGCTACGGGAACGGTGTGATCCACGCGCTGAATGCGGCGAGCCTCGAGTTCTTCACGGACGGCCGAGGCGACAACGGTGAGGCGCTCGCGAAACCACTGCCGTTTATTTACGCCGCGAATGCGGACACCATCGGTGAACTCCAGGAAATATATGACGCCGCTGGCCCGCTAGCGCGGGATATGCAATTCGTGGATAGCGCGGGCGCCGTGGAGTTCAGCCCGCTGCTGCGCCCGGAATGGACCGCGGGCGGGCTCATCGATCCGCACGTGTTCGATATCGATGTGCACGCGCTCATGCAGACGTTCGCGGCGACCCTCCGCCGATGTGGTGGCGCGATCCGCACGTCGACAGAAGTGGTGGCGGCCCGGCGCGAGGGTGACCAATGGGTCGTCACCGATCGTTCCGGTGCCGAGCATCGGGCGCGCACCGTGGTCGACGCCGCCGGCGCCTGGGCCGATCCGGTGGCACGGCTCTTCGGAGCCGCCCCCCGGGACATTCAACCTCTGCGCCGCAGCGTTTTCACGCTTGCAATCCCGGGGCATCTGGCAGATTCCGTGGTCCCGATGATCAACGCCGCCGACGAGTCGTTCTACCTGAAACCCGAGACGGCGCAACTGCTTTGCTCTCCCGCCGACGAGACGCCCACGACTGCGGCGGACACCCGACCGGATGAGTTCGAGATCGCCCGTGCCCTCGACGCCATCGGCGAGGCGACCGTCGTCGACGCACGGCACGTCCGCACGACGTGGGCCGGCTTACGCTCGTTCGCTCCCGACCGAATCCCGGTGGTCGGTTTCGACGATCGCGTGGAGGGCTTCTTCTGGTACGCCGGGCCGGGCGGCTACGGCATTCAGACCTCCCCGGCGCTGTCGGAACTCGGCGCAGCGATCTTCCGGGAAGACGGCGCACGGACCGCCAACGAATTCGGTGTGGACCCGGCAGACATATCGCCGAGCCGCGCGTCGATTATTGCCGCCGCTGGCCGCTGAATGCGGGGATGTCGTGACCAGCAACGTGGCGAAAGCAACGATCGGGAATGACGATGTTCGCGCTGCCGCGAATCGTATCCGGGAATTAGTGGATCCGAGCCCGGTGATCCGATCGCCGTGGCTGTCCGATATCGCCGGAGCGGCCGTATGGCTGAAATTGGAGAATCTGCAACCGCCCGGATCGTTCAAGATCCGCGGCGCCGCCAACAAAATGCTCACCCTGACGCCCGAGCAGCGGTCACGCGGTGTGATCACCTGCTCCGGCGGAAATCACGGTGCGGCCGTCGCATATGTGGCGCAGCGCCTCGGCATCCGCGCGACCGTCTGTGTTCCACGGAACGTGGATCTCGTGAAGCTGCAGGCCATCCAGGCCGCGGGCGCGGAGGCTGTGGTCGACGGCGCGACGTTCGACACGGCGCTGGAAGGCTCCTTCCGGATCGCGCGTGAACGGAACCTGACGTACGTCCACCCGTTCGACGACCCGCACGTGATTGCCGGCCAGGGCACGATCGGGCTCGAGATCCAGGGCCAGGTGCCGGATGCGACGGTGATCGCCGCGGCCGTCTCCGGCGGGGGCCTGGCCGGCGGGATCGGCGCGGCAGTGCAGGGTTCTCGGCCGGAGGTGCGGGTGGTCGGCGTCTCGGCGGAGCGTGCGCCGACCATGGCGCTGAGCGCCAAGGCCGGCCACCCCGTGGATGTTCCGTACCAGGACACGCTCGCCGAGGTGCTCACCGGCACCATCGGCGCGAACAACGAGTTCTCCCTACCGGCGGTGCGCGCCTTCGTGGACCGGCACATCCTGGTTGCCGAGGAGCACATCGCGGCCGCGATGATCGGGGCGCTGCGGCGTCATCGGATAGTGGTGGAGGGCGGAGGTGCGGTGCCGATGGCGGCGGTGCTCTCCGGCCAACTCGGCGCTCGCGACGGGGCGAATGACACGTCCGGCGGAGCCGATGCATCAGGCGGAGTAATCGTGCTCGTGGTCAGCGGCGGCAACGTCGACCCCGCCGCCGTTCTCGCGCTCGGGTAAGGCGCCCGTTCGGCACCCTCCTCGTCCCCACCCGTCGAGTGGGAGTCCTGCAGAGAAATGGGCGCCCCTGACTCTGCAGGACTCCCACTCAACGAAGTGACCGAAGGGCGGCATTCATCCACAGGCCCGGCATCCGTCCACAATCCGCGGGCCGACCGGGACAACAACGGCGGCTTCTGTTGGGCTGAGGTCCATGCAGCGCAATGGTGATGAGGACGCTGTCGATCTGGCCCGCAGAATGCGCATGGTCGCCATGCTCGCCGTGCAGCAGGAGGTGTTCCTCCGTTCGCAGGCACTCGCCGCGGGCATCCCCCGGCAACGCATCGACTACATGACGCGCACCGGGCGCTGGTCGCTCGTGCTGCCGGGTGTGCTCACGACCGGCAGCCCCGCTGACCCGGTTATCCGGATCCGCGCGGCGGCGCTCTGGGCCGGGCAGGGAAGCGTGATCGGCGGACGGGCCGCTCTCTTCTGCGCCGGGCTGATCTCGAAGGTCGTCGGCCCCGTGGACGTCTTCGTGCCCCCGCCGCGTCGGCGACGGGAGCCGAACGGGGTCCGGGTGATCCGGGCGGCTGTGGAACGGGGGGACTTCACGGTGCGCGACGGCATCTTCATGACAACCGTCGAACGCTCGTGCCTGGACCTCGCCCGTTGGGGTCACCGCAACGACTATCTCGACCTGGCGCTCCGTCGCCGATTCACGACAGTGCACGAGCTGCGGAAATCGCTGAACCGCAGCGCTCGGCGCCGCGGGCAGGTCCTCGCACGGCGCGCCGCGTCGGACGTCGCGAAAAACCCGTGGTCGCCGCTGGAGCGCGACTTCCATCAGTGCCTGCGCGACGCCGGGATCGACGGATGGGTGGCGAATTCACGCGTCACGGAGGTGCCCGGCACGGTCCATCCCGACGTCGCATTTGAGGACATCATGCTGGCGATCGAGATCGACGGCCGGCGCTATCACGACGAGATGACTGACCCCGAGGCGTTCGAACGGGACCACGAACGTCAACTTGCCCTACAGCGCGCCGGCTGGACGGTGCTGCGCTTCACCCGTCGCCAGATCGAGGAGACGCCCGACCTAGTGATCGAGACGATCAAGATGATGATCGCGCGGCTGCGCTTGGGCGCGGCGCGCTAGGGGCAGGTGCTCCGCGCATAGCGGCAGTCGCCGAGGTCGACGATCGTTGCCACACCGTCGATCTCCGCGACAACGGTGAGGCGCTCGGGGAGATACGGCTCGGCGCCGATGCGGAACTCGCCCGCCCCGACCGGCACCAGCGGCTCGTCCTCGCTCGGCGCCTCGACTCCGCCGGCAGCCGTGAGGTACAGATCGGCGCCCCGCCGGACGATCCGGAAGTGCGGGAACCACGGGTTGTGCGAGCGGTAATGACCTTCGAGGCCGACGGCGCCGGTCCCCGCACCGGACGTGCTCATCGAGTGGGAGTCCTGCAGAGAAGTAAGGGCCCCCGACTCTGCAGGACTCCCACTCGACCATGACGACGAGGGGCGATCACCCTCGGAGCATGCCACAATCCGGACGAGAACCTCGGTACCGGAGTCGTCGGTGCCCGCGAGGCCTCGCAGCAGGCTGGGATCAGCGGCGGCCGCCCGCGCGACCGGGTCGAGCCGCGCAGCCGAGAGTTCGAGCCGCGGATCGCCCGGCAGGCCCCCCGCCAGCAGCACCCGATGCGCGTGCCGTGCCAGCAGTTGCGCGGCCAGGCAGTCGCCGTTCGCGTTCGTGACGACACCGACCGCGAGGTCGTGCGCCGGGTCCGCGAGCACGAAGCTCGCGTACCCCACCATGCCGCCGCCGTGCGTGAGACACGTTGCGCCGCCGATCGTCTCGACGTTCAGGCCGAGTCCGTACCGGCTGGTGGTCGCCGGCAGGCCCATCACGAGTTCCGGCAGTGGTTCACCGTCCGGCGCGAGCATGGCCTGGATCCGCGTCATCGCCGAGGCGCTCAGCACGCGCGCGCTGCCCACCGCCCCGTCGCCGAGCATCAGCCGGAGCAGCGCGGCGAGGCCGTCTGCGTCGAGCGCGACATTGCCGTCCGCGCCGAGCGCTTCCAGCCACGGTGCCGGCGCCAGCGAGTCGCCGGGCAGACACGGCCGGTCGTCCACCGCCGGCGCGTACCCGACGGCGAGCCGCGCCCGGTCCGCGTTCCGTACCGTCGTGGCAACACCGGACACACCCAGCGGCTCGAACACCCTGCGCCGCAACTCTTCTCCGTGATGTCGACCGGCGACCGCCGAGACCACCAGGCCCACCAGGATGTACCCGATGTTCGAATAGTGGAACAGCCGTCCGGGCTCGGCCGATCGCCTATGACGAAGTGCCCAGGCCTGCGCCTTCTCGTCGGTGAGCCCGTCCACCCCGGACACCAGCCCGGCGGTGTGCTGGAGCAAGTGCCCCAGCGTGATTCGCTCGGTGTGCGGCCCGGCATCGAGCCACGGCAGATACGTCACCACCGGTTCGGCAAGGGACACGCGACCCTCGTCGACCAGTTGGTTGATCACGACCGAGACGAGGAACTTGCTGATCGAGCCGATCTCGAAGAGGTGCGCGGGCGTCACCGATATCCTGCGCTCCACATCCGCCAAGCCGAAGGGCAGGACTCCGGCCACCCCGGCCCGCGTGCACACGACCAGCAGTCCACCCGGGACCGGTTCGGACCGCATGACGAGTTCGGCGGTGCGCGCCAGCATGGGGGCCACAGCATCGAATCGAGCACCGGCCGATACCGACATCGCCTTCCCGCCTTACGCTTTCAGCGCGCGCAGCGCGCTGCGAACAGCGTCATACCGGTCGGTGAAGGCCGACCACTCGGCGAAACGTGCGGCATCCGGCTCCGCAACGAATGCCGCCCCGGGTTGCTCCTGGATTGCCGCGCCCGAAGTGCCCCCCGGACTCCCTGTGCTCGCGGCGTTGACCGTGTCCGCCGCGAGAAGCGCCGCCCCGTAGGCGGAATGCGAGGTGGCCATCGCGCTCACAGCGACGCGCCGGCCGGAGGCGTCGGCGAGGTCCTGGACGATCCGCGGCGGCAAGCCGGACCCCGCGGCGAAGACATCGTCACGGAGGCCCGTCACCTCGGCCAGCACGTTCAGGCACCTGGCGGACTCCACGACGATGCCGCTGGCCAACGCACGGGCCATGTCGCGCTCTGAATGCGAGAGTCCAAGTCCGACAATCGATCCCGTGAGCGCGGCGTCCCAGAGCGCACCCTGTTCACCGCCGGCGAGATACGGCAGGAAGAGCGGTGCGTCCGGCCCGAGTGCCGGCGCGGGAAGGTCGGCGAACACGGCGCGGACGTCCCCGTGGACCAGCGCCGCCAGCCACCCGATCGCCGAGCCCGTTGCCAGCAGGTCCATCTCGGCCGCGGGGTCGGGGCCGGCGGTGGGAGTCACCAGGAACCGTCGGCGGTCGTCGAGACGTGGGCCGTCCAGCATGCCCAGGATCACCGTGCTGCTGCCGCTCAGGTACGCGACCTGCCCGGGCCTCAAAGCACCGACGGCGAGCGCCCCGAGCACCGAATCGGCCGCGCCGAGCACGATCGGCAGCCCCGCCGGGAGCCCGAACTCCCGGGCCGCGGCATCGGTCGCGGGAAGAACGGTTGTCGGATCCGACACCCGCGGCAGCGCATAGGGTTCCGCAAGCTCCGCGATCCAGGTGCCCGCGTCGAGATCGAAGCATCCGTACCCCGCGGCGGTCGACGGATCCGTGCGCAGTTCACCGGTCAGCCGGTGGAAGAGGTAGTCTTTCGCCCCGACGATCCAGTGCGCCCGGCCACACCTCGACGGCTCTCGCGCGGCGAGCGCCTGCATCATCGGGACGAGGTATCGGCCGTCGACGATTTGGCCGGTGCGCCGGTACAGCTCCGCTTCGCCGACGCGCCCGCGCAGCGCCGTGCCGTACGCTTCGCCGCGATCGTCCTGCCAGGTGAGCGCCGGGGCGACGGGCGCGTATTCCACGTCCAGCGCGACCAGCGTCGGGAGCATGGCCGTGAGCCCCGCGCCACACCACGAGCGTGCCGGAATGATCTCGGCCAGCTCGCCGAGCGCGGCGGCCAGGCCGTCCAGCCACAGCTCCGGGTCCTGTTCCGCCACACCGGGTTCGCTGCGCACGGTCGGGTAATCGCGGCGAGCGTGTGCAGCCACCCGGCCGTCCGGCCCGACTGCGACGACCTTGACCGACGAGGTCCCCAGGTCGATGCCGATGATGAACGAATCCAGGTGAAGCATGCGCCGAGAATACGTACGTCAGCGGCGCGCCGCCGTGAGCGCGTCCGCTGCGGCGTTCAAGGTCTCGTCGACGTCGACGTCGGTGTGCACGAGGGACAGGAACAGGTTCTCCATCTGCAGCGGGTGGAACAGCACGCCGCGGGTGAGCATTCCCTGGAACCAGCGGGTAAACATCTCTTCGTCGGCGTACTTCCGCGCATCGCGCCAGTTGTGGATCGGATGCTTCGCGAACCACATCTGGAATACCGTGCCGAAACCCTCGACATAGGCGTCGATCCCGCGCTCCTCGGCGAGCGAGCGCAGGCCCTTGGCGAGCCGGTCGCCCAGGGCGCGCTGCCGCTCGTAGAGCCCCGGCTCGGCGAGCGCGTCCATCGTCGCGGACACGGCGGCGCATTGCACCACGTTCGCGTTATACGTGCCCGAGTGCGAATATCTGCCCTCCGCGATCATCCGCATCGCTTCACGGGTGCCGCCGAGCGCAGCGACCGGGAACCCGCCGCCGACGCCCTTGGCCATGGTGGTCAGGTCCGGAGTGATCCCGAAGTACTCCTGGGCCCCACCGCGCGCGAACCGGAAGCCGGTGATCACCTCGTCGAAGATGAGCATCGCACCGTACTTCTTCGTCTCCGAGCGGAGGAGTTCCAGGTATCCGGGCTCGGGCATGATGCAGCCGGTGTTGAACATGACCGGCTCAGTGATGACGGCGGCGACCTGGTCGCCACGTTCGCTCATCAGCCTGACGAAGGAGTCCGGGTCGTTCCAGGACAGGATCGCCAGCGTGTCCTCGAGTTCCGCCGGCACGCCCGGGCCCGAGGCAACCGCCCGCGGATGGTCGGCCGGCCCAGCCAGCGCCGGATCGACGTGGTTCGACCAGTAGACGACGTCCTGCCACCCGTGGTAATGACCTTCGAAGCGCACCAACAGTTTTCGGCCGGTGGTGGCCCGCGCGAGGCGCACGGCACTGCCGACGGCCTCGGATCCGGAGTTCGTGAAGCGCACCTGCTCGATGCTCGGGACGGCAGCGACCACCTTTTCCGCGGCGTCGATCTCGAGTTCATACGGCAGTCCGAAGCACGTACCGTACTTCTGAATCGCATCGGCCACGGCCTTCGTGACGCCGGGGTGCCGGTGGCCGAGGATCATCGGTCCTAGGCCGAGCAGGTAGTCGATGTACTCGTGGCCGTCGACGTCCCTGATCCGCGAAC
>OFTX01000348.1_pt1 | contig 25894 bp, 18 predicted proteins | sample 1775051 | NCBI WGS metagenome assembly OFTX01 (sample SAMN08195772, study PRJEB24354) | sludge metagenome | isolation source: sludge from phenol fed wastewater aerobic bioreactor A | place: India: Nagpur | collected 2016-09-15
GCGGTGAGCTGGCGGTACTGGTAGCCGTCGAACTTGCGGTTCTGGGCGAAGGCGACGTGATCGACGTCGAGATTGAGCCCCATGCCGATGGCGTCGGTGGCGACGAGATAGTCGACGTCGCCGGACTGGTAGAGCGCCACCTGGGCGTTGCGGGTGCGGGGCGACAGCGCTCCCAGCACCACCGCGGCCCCGCCCTGCTGGCGGCGGATCAATTCGGCGATGGCATAGACCTCGTCGGCCGAGAAGGCGACGATGGCCGTGCGCCGCGGTAGGCGGGTCAGCTTCTTCGAGCCGGCATAGGCCAGATGCGACAGGCGCGGCCGCGTCACCATCGACACGCCCCTGAGCAGTTTTTGCAGGATGCCCTGCATGGTGGCGGCACCCAGAAGCAGCGTCTCCTGCCGGCCGCGCAGGTGCAGGATGCGGTCGGTGAAGATGTGGCCGCGCTCCAGGTCGCCGGCGAGTTGCACCTCGTCGATGGCGACGAAGGCGGCGTCGGTCTCGCGCGGCAGCGCCTCGACAGTGCAGACCGAATAGCGCGCGCCGGCGGGCTGGATCTTCTCCTCGCCGGTGACCAGCGACACCTTTGCCGCGCCGACCTTCTCGCACAGCCGCCCGTAGACCTCGCGCGCCAGAAGGCGCAGCGGCAGCCCGATGAGCCCGCTTTCGTGCGCCACCATGCGCTCTATGGCCAGATGCGTCTTGCCGGTGTTGGTGGGGCCGAGCACGGCCGTCACGTCGCGCCCGGACAGGATCAGCGGCTGGTTCGCCTTCGGCTGGAAATTCATCGGCCGGAAAAAGCCTTTCGCGCCCGCGTTCGTCTCGATTGCCCCGCGACAAATAGGCATTCGCGGGCCCGAACGAAAGCGGAATGTTCATGAAACCGCCGCATGCGGACGCCGCCAGTCCACCGCGGGATTAATGTTCGGAACGAGTCTGGAACGAATCGGCGACGAATCACTGACTCGCCGCGATTCATGGTTCGTTCACGGCTACATATGGGATTTTTCAAGCAGCGTCGCACCACATGCTGAATCGGCATGATGGCCGATCAGGGTGCTCCGGGGTTGTGCGTTAACCTTTTGCCGGCAGCACGACCGCATTGCCCGCCGCTTCAAGGCGGATGAAGGGCAGGCCCTTGAAAAACATGCTCTTTCTTAACGCGCGTTAACCCTTCGAGCCGGCTTTCCACGGTGGAGAATTAACGATTCGGCCAAAGCCGGAACGAATCGGCGACGAATCAGCGATAGGCCGATTTTCCCGTTTTGTTCACCGCAATATCTTGTGTTGTGCACAGGTTCTCCACCGATAATCCACAGGGTTGCGCACCGACGTCGGGTCCCGGATGGGGGCGCCGTTAACGTTTGCGTGCCGATTTGGGGCAACAGGCTCAGCGGGCCATCGCGGAAGGCCCGGTTCCAGAGGGAAAGGGCCCGGCGCGTTTCCGATTTGATGCCGTGCGGAAAGGCGCGCCGGTCCGATGTTCAGCCGAATGCTTGCGTCAGGCGAAATACTGGCCGCCATTGGCGGTGATGGTGGAGCCGGTGATGAAGCCGGCATCCTCGGATGCAAGGAAGACCACGCAGCGCGCGACTTCCTCCGGTTCGCCCAGCCGGCCGACCGGGATCTGCGGGATGATGCGTTCGTTCAGCACCTTCTCGTCGATCGCCTTGACCATCTCGGTTGCGATGTAGCCGGGGCAGATGACGTCGACGGTGATGCCGGCGCGCGCTCCCTCCTGGGCGAGGGCCTTGGAGAAGCCGATGTCGCCGGCCTTGGCGGCGGAGTAGTTCACCTGGCCGGCCTGGCCTTTCTGTCCGTTGATGGAGGAAATCGTGATGACGCGGCCGAACTTGCGATCGCGCATGCCGCTCCACAACGGGTGCGTCATGTTGAAGCCGCCCGACAGGTTGGTGTCGATCACTTCCTTCCACTGCTCGCGCGTCATCTTGTGGAACATGGTGTCGCGGGTGATGCCGGCATTGTTGACCAGCACGGCGACCGGCCCGAGATCGGCTTCCACCTGCTTTATCCCGGCGGCGCAGGCGTCGTAGTCGGCGACCGACCATTTGTAGACGGCAATGCCGGTCTCGGCCTTGAATTTCTGGGCCGCCTCGTCGTTGCCGGCATAGTTGACGGCGACTCGATAGCCGGCGTTCTTCAGGCCCACCGCTATGGCGGCGCCGATGCCGCGGGTCCCGCCGGTGACGAGTGCTGTCCTGCTCATGTTGGTCCTCCTCCACAACTGTCCCGACAGTAAAGGAGACAATAGCGCACGAGGGCAATAGGAAAATGGAAGGGGGCAAGAAAATAGCGGGAAGGTGAAAGAAGCAGGCGTCAGGACGAATAGAAACATGCAGGTCCGCACGCATGGTCCGGACCTGAATATCCGAAAATTCTATCCGTCAGCCTATGGCTGTATTTCCCGCCGCCTCGTTTCCTTGTTCTTCACATTCCTTCCACGCACATGGCCACGCCCATGCCGCCGCCGATGCACAGCGTGGCAAGCCCCTTCGAGGCGCCGCGGCGCTTCATCTCGAAGAGGAGCGTGTTGAGGATGCGGGCGCCGGACGCACCGATCGGGTGACCGATGGCGATCGCGCCACCGTTCACGTTGATCTTGGACGTGTCCCAGCCCATTTGCTGGTTCACGGCCAACGCCTGCGCCGCGAACGCTTCGTTGATTTCCATCAGATCCAGATCGCTCGCCTTCCAGCCGGCACGCGACAGGCAGCGCTGCGAGGCCGGCACCGGGCCGATCCCCATCACCTTCGGATCCACGCCGGCGTTGGCATACGCGACGATGCGCGCAAGCGGCGTGAGGCCAAGCTGCTCGGCGCGCTTGGCCGACATCACCACCACGGCGGCGGCACCGTCGTTGATGCCCGACGCATTGGCGGCGGTGACCGTGCCGTCCTTCGCGAACGCCGGCTTCAGACCGGCCAGCGCTTCGGCGGTCACGCCGTGACGCACGAATTCGTCGGTCTTGAACACCAGCGGGTCGCCCTTGCGCTGCGGAATCGAGACCGGCACGATCTCGTCGTCGAAGCGGCCTGCTTTCTGCGCCGCTTCCGCCTTGTTTTGCGATGCGGCCGCAAAGGCGTCCTGCATCTCGCGCGTGATGCCGTATTCCTTGGCGACGTTCTCGGCAGTGATGCCCATGTGGTACTGGTTGTAGACGTCCCACAGGCCGTCGACGATCATCGTATCGATCAGCTTGGCGTCGCCCATGCGGAAGCCGTCGCGCGAGCCCGGGAGCACGTGCGGCGCGGCACTCATGTTTTCCTGGCCGCCGGCCACGACGATGTCGGCGTCCCCGGCGCTGATCGCGTTGGCGGCCAGCATCACGGCCTTCAGGCCCGAGCCGCACACCTTGTTGATGGTCATGGCCGGCACCATGGCGGGCAGCCCGGCCTTGATCGAAGCCTGACGCGCCACATTCTGGCCCGAGCCGGCCGTGAGCACCTGCCCCATGATGACTTCGCTGACGTCTTCACCCTTGAGCTTCGCACGCTTGAGGACCTCATCGATCACGATAGCCCCCAGATCCGGCGCCGCCACCTTGGCAAGCGAACCGCCAAACTTACCGACCGCAGTGCGCGCAGCCGACACAATCACGATATCCGACATGTCTCTTTCCTCGTTTTCAAATGGTTCGAACCGGGGGGGTGCCCGCTCGGTGTCCGTGGACGCGCTTCGGCGTCTCGCGGCACTTGCCGATCGCCGCCACACTCAGGCCTTGGCCTTCACATAGCGACCGGGCGCCGGTTCGATGGGGGTATAAGCAACATTACCATACGCCTTTGGCGCCTTGATGCGTTTGCCGGCGTAGCCCGCGAGCCACTCGCTCCAATCGGTCCACCAGCTTCCCGGGTGTTCCGTCGCGCCCGCGAGCCAGTCGCCGGCGTCCACGCCCGTGTCGTCGTTGCGCCAGTAGCTGCGCTTCTTTTTCGCCGGAGGATTGACCACGCCGGCAATATGGCCCGATGCCCCGAGCACAAAGCGACGTTCGCCGCCGAGCAACGGCAGCGAGCGGAAGGCCGACGTCCACGGCACGATGTGGTCCTCGCGCGAACCGAAGACATATGCCGGGGCGTCGATGGCCCCGAGATCCACCGCTACGCCGCACGTTTGCACCATGCCAGGCTGCTTCAATTCGTTCTGCAAGTAGAGATGGCGCAGATACCAGCAGAACATCGGCCCCGGCAGATTGGTGCCATCGCCGTTCCAGTAAAGCAGGTCGAACGGCTGGGGCGCGTTGCCCTTCAGGTAGCTGTCGACCACGTAATTCCACACGAGATCGTTCGGACGCAGGAACGAGAATGTATTGGCCAGCTCCACGCCACGCATGAGTCCCGGAGGCTGACCGAGCCCGCCGCCGATCGTCTGCTCGCGAAACTGAACGTGCGGCTCGTCCACGAAGACGTCGAGAACGCCGGTATCGGAAAAGTCCAGCAATGTCGTGAGCAGGGTCACGCTCGCGACCGGCGATTTCGGGCCCTTGTGTCCCTTTGCCGCGAACACCGCCAGCGCCGCGGCCAGCAGCGTGCCGCCGACGCAGAAACCCAGCGCATTGATGCGCGACTGTCCACTGATCTCGCGCACCACGTCGATCGCGGCAATCGGCCCTTCGCCCACGTAGTCGTCCCACGTCTTGTGCGCGAGCGACATGTCGGGGTTGCGCCACGACACCACGAACACCGTATGCCCTTGCTCCACCGCGTAGCGGACCAGCGAGTTCTCGGGTTGCAGATCGAGGATGTAGTACTTGTTGATGCAGGGCGGCACGACCAGCAACGGCCGTTGATGCACGGTCGGCGTGAGCGGCTTGTACTGAATCAACTGGATCAGGTCGTTCTCGAAAACCACCGCGCCCTCGGTCGTCGCCACGTTGCGACCGACCTCGAAGGCTGCCTCGTCGGTCTGCGAGACCTTGCCCTTGCCCATGTCGACGAGCATGTTCTGCACGCCTGCGAGCAGACTGTCGCCGTGCGTCTGCACGAGGCGCTGCTGCGCATCCGGATTGGTGGCGATGAAATTGGCCGGGGAACTCGCCGCCACCCATTGCTCGACGGCGAAGCGAATCCGCTCGCGCGTCTTGGCGTCGGCGTCGATCAACTCGGCCATGCGCATCAGGAAGCGGCCGTTGAGCAGATAAAGCGCCGCCGGCAGTGCATAGAAGGGATTCCGCCAGCCTTCGCCGGCAAATCGACGGTCGCCCAACGTGGGCGCCGTGTCGAGCCCCGGCTGGTTGAAGCTGGCGACAAGTTCGGAAAATTCACGGGCATATTCGGACTGAAGCGCGTTCAGTCGCGCCGGGTCGACACGCATCGGTGCCGGATGCGGCAGACTGCCCGCCTTGAAAAGTTCGAAAAGTCCCGCGAACGGATTCGCGGCGCTGGCAGCCCCATTGGCGGCAGCGGACGACGGGCCGGCAGCCCCCGGCAATGCCCCGAACATTTGTTGGGCGGCCTTGAACCACTGCGACATGTCCTGAGCGGAGAGCGAAGCGGAGGGAAACTGCTGGGCAAACGAGGCGGCAAACGAAGCCGGATCGAAGTTGGCACTGGCGCGATTCATGATAGCCTGAGTGTCACGTCCGTTGCGTTCACGGGCCGGCGCCCGAAACGCGGCGGCGTGCTTCGCTTTTACAGCGATGCGCCCCGCCTGTGAAGCATTCTTGCGTGCGCGCGCAGGCGTGTCAATGGCTTGCGGCGTACGTCCTGAGCGCATTGTCGCGTTGCAGCACCTTTTTTTGAATGCGCGTTTGCCCCGATGTTTATCGTCATTCTCGGTTGGCTTTATGTCATTGCGATGGTCGCCATCACCGCGCCGTCCGCATGGCTGGGGGTCATGATCTTCCTCGGCGGCGGCGTGGCGCCCGTCGCCCTCTGGCTTTACATCGCGGGAAGCCGCATCCGGCGCTCCCGCGCGATGCGACGCTCTGACGCAGGCGGTGTTGGACTCACGCCGTCCGCGTCCGACGCCGGCGCCGCCTCGCCCGGGGCCAGCCCCGCAGCGGGCACTTCGCCGGAGCGCGATCTCAGTTAGTACGCCAGACGAGCGCGGCCATGCGACCGGTCGTGCGGTCACGGCGATAGGAGTAGAAGCGAGACGGTTCAGCGACGGTGCACCATTTGCCGCCCGACACGCTTGTGACGCCTTCGCGCGCGAGCCGCAGACGCGCAAGCGCGCAAAGATCCGCCATCGACTTGCCAACGTCCGGGGCGCCGTGCGCGACGAAGGCGGCCCGAGTGGCATCGTGCTCTTGCGGCGTGGCCGCGGCAAGGAACGCCTCGCGCACCTCGGGACCGACTTCGAACGCTGTCGGGCCGATGCACGGCCCGAGCCACGCAATGACGGGCGCGTCCGCGTCGTCTTGCGGCAGCCGAGCGCGGAGTGCCCGCACCGTCTGCTCGATCACCCCGGCGCAAAGTCCACGCCAGCCCGCATGGGCGGCGGCGACAGCGCGCCCCCGGGCATCGCACAGCAACACGGGCAGGCAATCGGCCACCATCACGATACTGGCCAGACCGACGGCGCTCGTCGCACTGGCGTCGGCCTGCAACGGCTCACCGGCATTCAGGGCGTCGAGTGCGGTGCCGGCGTCGACCACGCGCGGACCGTGGACCTGCGCCACAAACGCCGACGGCACGCCCGTGCGGGCAGCCAGCAATTCGCGGTTGATGCGCACGGCATCGGGATCGTCGTCTGCCTTGTAACCCAGGTTGAACGTGGCTTGCGGGCCTTGGCTCACCCCGCCCGCGCGAGTGGTGAACACGGCGCGGACATTGGCGGGGGCCGGCCAGTCGGGCACGATCCAGTCCGCGGGCATCGGGTCTTGCTCCGGCAGGAACTCAGGCAGGAAAGAAGTCATCGAGCGAATCGGGGAGCGTTGAGAAGTCGAATTCGAGCCCGAGCGCGGTCATGAGTTCACGCATGTCGTCAGGCAAAGGCGCCTGCCAATGCATGGGCCGTCCGTCTTCGGGATGCATCAGTCCAAGCCGCCAGGCGTGCAGTGCCTGCCGTGCAAAGCCACCCGGCAGGGTCGGTCGCTTGTGGCGAGGCTTGTATAGCGGGTCGCCCAGCAGCGAATGCCCGAGGTGCGAGAGATGCACGCGTATCTGGTGCGTTCGTCCCGTGTCCAGCGAACAGAGCACGAGCGACACCGGGGAGCCGTCCCATTCCGTACTGGCGACGGTGACGACGCGGGTGCGCGCCGGTTTGCCGCCCTGCCCGTGCACGACAGCCATGCGGGTGCGCTCGCGAGGGTCGCGCCCGATGGGCGCGTCCACGACGGTGCGTTGCGGCGCGCGCCCCCATACCAGCGCGGCATAGTGTCGCTTGACCGTGCGCGCCTGCAATTGCCGCACCAGATCGGTCTGCGCCACCAGCGTGCGCGCCACGACCATCAGGCCCGAGGTTTCCTTGTCCAGTCGATGCACGATCCCCGCGCGCGGCAGGTCTGCCGCCGCCTGGCCGTAGCGATGCAGCAAGCCGTTGAGCAGCGTGCCGGACCAATTGCCCGCGGCCGGATGCACGACCAGCCCCGGAGGCTTGTTGAAGACCGCGAGCGTCGCGTCTTCGTACACCGCATCGAGCGGCACCGGTTCCGGCGCGAACGCAAGTTGTTCCGGCAGCGCGGCGGGGGTGATGCATACGGCCTCGCCGCCCGCCACCTTCTGGCGTACCTTCGCCGTCTCGCCGTCGAGCGTCACGCGACCGTCTTCGACCCACGCCTGCAAGCGGCTTCGGGAATATTCGGGAAAGCACTGCGCGAGCGCCTTGTCGAGGCGCTCGCCCGCGACCGATTCGGGCAGGATGGCGCGCAGCGGCGCGGCGTCCGGGGCACCGTCGGGCGCGGCTGCCCCCGGGGATTCTCCCGCGGCAAGGGCGACATGGGGGGCACTCGGAAAAGCGTCGGGAAGCGAATCGAGGTCGTCGTCAGACGAATCCTCCGCAATTTCCGTGGCAAATGAGGCGGTTACGCTATAATCCGGCAGAATTGATCGGGTCATCGAGAAGTGAAGCCAACGAGCATGCAAGCCCTGAAACTTGTCAAACAACTGATGCTGGCCGCAGTCGTGGTCGGCGGCGTGGCCGCCTGCGGCATTTTGCCGGAGAAAGTCGACGAAACGGCCGGCTGGTCGACGAACAAATTATACTCGGAAGCCAAGGACAGCTTCGATAGCGGCGACTACACCAAGGCCGCGAAGTACTACGAGTTGCTCGAAGGCCGCGACCCGTTCGGCCCGCATGCCCAGCAAGCGCAAATCAACACGGCTTACTCCTATTACAAGGACAACGAGCCGGCACAGGCGCTGGCCGCCGTCGATCGCTTCATCCGGCTGCATCCGGACAGCCCTTCGATCGATTACGCCTATTACCTCAAGGGTCTGATCAACTTCAACGACGACCTGGGTCTGTTCGGCCGCTTCTCCGGCCAGGATCTGAGCGAGCGCGACCCGAAGGCCCTGCGTGCGGCCTACGACAGCTTCAAGTATCTGGTCGAGCACTATCCGAACAGCAAGTACGCGAACGATGCGGCCCTGCGCATGCGCTACGCCGTCAATGCAATGGCGGCCCATGAGGTTCACGCCGCCGAGTACTACTATCGTCGCGGCGCCTATCTTGCCGCCGTGAACCGGGCGCAGAGCGCGCTCAAGGAATATGACAAGGCACCGGCGCTGGAAGATGCGCTCGGCATCATGATCAAGTCGTACGACAAGCTCGGCATGACCGAACTGCGCGATGACGCCCGCCGTGTGATGGAGAAGACCTATCCGAACAGCGGTTACCTGACGGTCGGCCATCGCACCGATACGAGCGGTGACAAGAAATCCTGGTGGCAGATCTGGCGCTGACCGGAAAAGCGAGCGCCGACACGGCGCCCACGAAAAAGCCAGACCCGCGGGTCTGGCTTTTTTTATGCTCTCCCGCGACGACTCAACCGTTCGCGCCGGCGGCGATCTCGTCGAAAAAGCCGCGCACGATGGGCAGTTCCCGGGTCCGCTTGAACGGCGGCAGACTTTGCCAGATACGGCGCCCGTAAGGCTTGTCGACAAGACGCGGATCACAGATCATCAACACCCCGCGATCCCCCTCGGAGCGGATCAGTCGCCCCGCACCCTGCTTGAGCGTAATCACGGCCTGCGGCAATTGATGAACGGCGAACGGACTGAGCCCCTTCTTCGTCAGCGCGTCCAGACGCGCAGCCAACACGGGATCGTCGGGTGGCGCGAAGGGCAGCTTGTCGATGATGACCAGCGACAACGCCTCACCGCGCACGTCCACCCCTTCCCAGAAGCTTTGGCTGCCGATGAGCACCGCGTTGCCGAGCGCGCGGAAACGGTCGAGCAACTCGGTTCGGCTCGCCTCGCCCTGCACGAGCAACGGATACGTCCAGCCGCGCCGCTCGAATTCATCGCGCAGGCGCTCCGCCGCACGATTCACGGCGCGCAACGTCGTGCACAGAACGAACGCGCGCCCGCCGCTCACCTCGAGCACTGGCAAGGCGGCGTCGAGCACGGCGTCGGTAAAGCCCGGCGCGGACGGCTGCGGCAAGCCACGAGGCACATACAGCAGGCTCTGGTTCGGATAGTCGAACGGACTGGCGAGCGTGAGCGACTTGCCCGCATCGAGCCCCAGTTGCGCCGCATAGTGCATGAAATTGCCCTTCACCGACAACGTCGCCGACGTGAAGATCCACGCCCTCGGCGCGCCTGCGCGCTGCTTGGCGAAAATGGGGGCAATCGATAGCGGCGTCTGATGCAGTTGCACCGCCTGCGAAAACACTTCGATCCACCGGACGGTCTCCGGGGGCGTATACGTCTTCGGCTCGCTGCCCTCGCCTTGCCCCGCCTCGGCTTGCTGCGCGGCCTTCGCTTCGGCGGCCACGCGGGCCGCCTCCGCCTCGCGCGCCCTGGCGGCCTTCTCGCGTTTGCCGTCGGTCACGCGCGGCGCCTCGGGATCCAGCAGCGGCAACGGCCTCTCGCCTGGCGTGGGTGGCGTCACCCCCATCTGCCATCGCTCGAGCTGCTGATGCAGTTCCACGGCGCGGCGCGCGCATGCCCCCAGCGCTTCGGCCCGTTCGGCCTGGTGCTGAAGCGTCTCGATCATGTCCTGCAGGGCGAGATCCACCGCATCGAGCGCACCGAACAGTTCGTGATCGTCCGCAAGTTGCGCCACCGACATGCGCACATTGTCCTGCCCGAACGTCAGGCGCACGTCGCGCGCGGCACGCTCGAGACTGGCGCCGAGCCTGACCCAGTCGGCTGCGTCGCGCGCATGGATCAGGCCCTCGGCCACGCAGTCGCGCGCCAGTTCCAGCAACTGTCCCGTCGAAACCGTTTCACCGAAGAAGAGCGTCGCGGTTTCGGGCAACTGATGGGCTTCGTCGAAGATCACCGTGTTCGCGCTTGGCAGCAACTCGGCCATCCCCGTGTCGCGCAGCATCACATCGGCGAAGAACAGGTGATGGTTCACCACGACGATGTCCGCCTGCTGCGCCTCCTTGCGCGCCTGCATCACGAAGCAGTCCTTGTAGCGCGGACATTCCTGGCCAAGGCAGTTATCGCGTGTCGACGTGACCTGCGCCCAAATCGGCGAATTCTCGGGCACCGACGCCAGTTCGGCCTTGTCGCCGCTGTGCGTGATCTGCGCGAACGTGGTGATCTCGCGCAACTGCGCCGCTTCGTGCCGCGACGCGAAGCGGCCTTCCTGCTGAGCACGCTCCAGATAATAGTGGCAGAGGTAGTTCGCGCGGCCCTTGAGCATGGCCACGGTGACCGGCACGGCAAGCGCCTTGCGCACGGTCGGAATGTCGCGCGCGAAGATCTGATCCTGCAGGTGCTTGGTCCCGGTCGAAATGATGGTCTTGCCGCCCCACAACATGGCGGGCACGAGATAGGCGTAGGTCTTGCCCGTGCCCGTTCCGGCCTCGGCGATCAGCGTGTCGTGCGTGTCCATGGCGGCCGCCACGGCGCGCGCCATTTCAGTCTGCGGTTCACGCGAGCGGTAGCCGTCGATCGCGCGCGCAAGCATCCCGCCCTCGCCGAAGATCTCCTGCAACTCGCGCTCGCGCTTGGCGGCGAGCGGCTTGAGTCCATGGAAAGTGGGTGCGTCGGGGCTCAGGGAAGCGTCAGGGGAATCGCTGGGTGCGGCGGAATCGGTCAAAACGGCTCAGAAACTCAAAGGCGCCGCGAATCGCTACAGCGGGATTCGCGACGCCGGCAATGGAAAAAAATGGCGCGAACGTCGAGGCAGTCGCCTCGAACGCCGCGCAGACGCCCCGCTTACGCGGGTTGGTCCGGCATCTGCTGCACTTGCAGCAGCGTGATCGTGTCCTTGATCTTCAGGCGCCGCTTCTTGAGCCGGGTGACCTGAAGTTCATCGTACGCGGGCTCCGTCAGCAATTTGTCGATTAGGTAGTCCAGATCGCGGTGTTCGATCTGCAACTCGATGATGCGGCGTCCAATGGAGTGAAGATCGTGCTGCATCGTGGCAACTCTCCTGCAACTCTCGAATGTTTCCCGTCATGGCCAGTGACGTCATGCCCCGAAGGCCGGTCGGCGGTAACGCAGTGACGCGAGGGCGTTGCGCACACCACCCCGGCGCTACGGGGTGCGGCGCACGGCGCCCGAGCGCGGCGCCAACAGGTTACTGTCCTTGCAGCGCCTTCTGTGCCGGCGTACTTCCCGATTGCGACTCCTTGCGACGCTCGTCCGACTTCTTCTGGCGCTCGATCGCTTCCTGTTGCTTCAGGTTGTACTTACGTACGTTCTCTTCACGCTCGGCCGCCTTCTGCGCCGCCGTCGCCTTGGCATCGTCGAGCTTCTGCTGTTGCTCGGCCTGCTTGGCATTGTACTGCTCGGCGTTTGCCGCACGCTGCGGTGCCTGCCCCGTTCGCTCGGTCACGCGCTGCTGATATTCCGCTTGCTTCGTCTGATAATCCTGGACGTTCTTCGCGCGCTCGGCTGCGCGTTGCGGCGCTTCGGCCTGCGTTTGTGCGCGCTTTTCGGCCAGACGGGCGTCGCGCTCCTCGGCGCGCGCCTTGCGCTCCTGGTCTTCGAGCACCAGACGCTGGCTGCGCAGCGCACGCAGCGCCTCACGTTGTTCGTCGCGCGCATTGTCGATGCAGTAGTTCACGAAGAACTTCGACGCGCATTCGTACTTCGCCTCTTCGAACCGGTAATCGATCCAGGCGCGCTGGCGATCGAGCAAGGCGCGCCGGCCGGCAAAATCGTCGTCGGCGGGATGCAGGTCGAGTTGATCGTCGTAGGCGACCGGCTTATCGTCTTCGATCCGGGCCGCAGCGGCCTGACTGGCAGATGCCGGCACGCGGTCGGCTGTTGCATCGAACGGCACCTGCGGCACGCGGATCTGCGACGAAGTGCGCCCCGCCGCCTCGGTGGCCGAAAGGCCTTGCGCGAACGACGCGCCGGGCACGGCGGCCGCAACCGCCGCGAGGCCGAACACTGCGGCAACGACGCGCGAGGCGCGGCGTTCACGATGCAAAGTCAGGCGCGGAAACAATTTTGCGAAAGAAATCATGAGGTTGAGCAGAGTGATGCCAAATTTTAGCATTGCCGGCCCGGACGCGCCCGCGGTTTATGGCAAAATGCCCCGCTCCTGGCACTTGGGTAAATCGCAACACTCATGACGCAAAACGTAGCCCTTCAGATCGTTCAACGCATCGCCGACGAACTCAGCGTGCAGCCGCGTCAGGTCGCCGCCGCCGTGCAACTGCTGGACGAAGGCGCCACCGTGCCCTTCATTGCGCGCTACCGCAAGGAAGTGACCGGCAACCTCGACGACACGCAGCTGCGCACGCTCGAAGAGCGCCTGCTTTATCTGCGCGAGCTCGAGGAGCGCCGTGCGTCGATCCTCGCGAGCATCGACGAGCAAGGCAAGCTGACCGACGAACTGCGCACCGCCATCGAGGCGGCCGACACGAAGCAGACGCTCGAAGATCTCTATCTGCCCTACAAGCCGAAGCGCCGCACCCGGGCGCAGATCGCCCGCGAAGCCGGCCTCGACCCGCTCGCGCAGGCCCTGCTCGCCGACCCGACGCTCGATCCGCAAGCCGAGGCCGCCAAATTCGTCGACGCCGAAAAGGGTGTGGCGGACGTCAAGGCCGCCCTCGACGGCGCCCGCGACATCCTCTCGGAACAGTTCGGCGAGACGGCCGAGCTGCTCGGCAAACTGCGCGACTATCTGTGGAATCAGGGCGTCGTGTCCTCCAAGGTCGTCGAAGGCAAGGAAAGCGAGGAAGGCGAGAAATTCCGCGATTACTACGACTACGCCGAGCCGATCGCCGCGGTGCCGTCGCACCGTGCGCTCGCGCTGTTCCGTGGACGAAATCTCGGCATCCTGATGGTCAAGCTGGGCCTGGGCGAAGAACTCGATGCGCAGGTCCCGCACCCGTGCGAGGGCGTGATCGCCGGCCACTTCGGCATTCGCCAACAGAACCGCGCCGCCGACAAGTGGCTTGCCGACGTGTGCCGCTGGTGCTGGCGCGTGAAGGTGCAGCCGCACCTCGAATCGGAACTGCTCACGCAAATGCGCGAGAGCGCCGAGAGCGAGGCCATTCGCGTGTTCGCGCGCAACCTCAAGGCGCTGCTGCTCGCCGCGCCGGCCGGCCAGAAGGGCGTGATTGGCCTTGACCCGGGCCTGCGCACCGGTGTGAAGGTCGCCGTGGTCGACGCAACCGGCAAGCTGCTCGGCACCGACACCATCTACCCGCATGAGCCGCGCCGCGATTGGGACGGCTCGCTTGCCCGCCTGTCCAAGATCGCCGCCGCCACCGGCGCCGAACTCGTCAGCATCGGCAACGGCACGGCGTCGCGCGAGACCGACAAGCTGGCGCTGGAACTGATCAAGCGCCACCCCGAGCTCAGGCTGCAGAAGATCGTGGTCTCGGAAGCCGGTGCTTCGGTCTATTCCGCATCCGAATTCGCCGCCAAGGAATTCCCGGAACTCGACGTGTCGCTGCGTGGTGCCGTGTCGATCGCCCGTCGCCTGCAAGACCCGCTGGCCGAGCTCGTGAAGATCGAGCCGAAGGCCATCGGCGTTGGCCAGTACCAGCACGACGTGAACCAGCGTGAGCTGGCCCGTATGCTCGATGCCGTGGTGGAGGACTGCGTGAACGCAGTGGGCGTGGACGTGAACACGGCATCGGCACCGTTGCTCGCGCGCGTGTCGGGCCTGAACAGCACGCTCGCCAAGAATATCGTCGACTTCCGCGACAGCAACGGCCCCTTCCCGAACCGGGAGGCGCTCAAGAAGGTGCCGCGCCTGGGCGACAAGACGTTCGAGCAGGCCGCGGGCTTCCTGCGCGTGAACGGCGGCGACAATCCGCTCGATCGCTCGTCGGTGCACCCGGAGGCGTACCCGGTCGTCGAACGTATCCTCGCCAGGATCAAGAAGTCCATCGGCGAAGTGATGGGCAATGGCTCGGTGGTGCGCAGCGTCTCGGCCAACGAATTCGTTGATGAACGCTTCGGCCTGCCGACCGTCAAGGACATCCTGACCGAACTCGAGAAACCGGGTCGCGACCCGCGCCCCGAATTCAAGACGGCCACGTTCCAGGAAGGCGTCGAGAAACTGACCGACCTGAAGCCCGGCATGCAGCTCGAGGGCGTGGTCACGAACGTGGCGGCCTTCGGCGCGTTCATCGACATCGGCGTGCATCAGGATGGTCTGGTGCACGTGTCGGCCATGTCGACGAAGTTCATCAAGGACCCGCACGAGGTCGTCAAGGCCGGCGACATCGTGAAAGTGAAGGTGCTCGAAGTCGACCCGCGCCGTCAGCGCATCTCGCTCACCATGCGGCTCAACGACGACCTCCCGGTGGCCGGCGCGGGCGATCGCCCGGGCAACGGCGGCGGTGCACGCGGCGGCAATGGTGGCAGCGGCCATCGCAGCGGTGGTGGCGCGCGTCAGCGCGAACCGGAAACGGTCAGCGCCATGGCAGCCGCTTTCGCCAAGCTCAAGCGCTGAGCTGTGTGACAAGCACGCCGCGCGGCAGTCGAATCGCCGCACCGCGGAGCAAGCACGAAAACCGCCGTCTCGCGACGGCGGTTTTTTTTCGTCGATGCCTCGCCCCCGGACCGAAGGCGGAAATAAAAAGCCGGCGGAGCCCTCGCTCCACCGGCAGCTTTCGATACTGCGCGCGGCGTGTTACGCCGCTCGCCTCCTTCGCATCAGATCTCGATCTTCGTGCCCAGCTCCACCACGCGGTTCGCGGGAATGCTGAAGAAGTCGGTCGGCTTGGCCGCATTCTGATGCATCCAGGCAAACAGGCGCTCGCGCCAGATCGACATTCCCGGCAGCTTCGTCGGGACCACGGTCTCGCGTGCGAGGAAGAACGACGTATCCATCAACTCGAAGTGCATGTCCGTCTTCTCTTCGAGCAGATGCAGCACCTCTTTCACGTCGGGTGTCTCGTTGAAGCCGAAGGTGGCTACCACGCTGAACAGCCCGCCGGTGTGGTCCTTGACCTCGATACGGGTCGAATCTTCCACGTACGGCACGTCGACGGTTCGGAACGTCAGGAAGATCGTGCGTTCGTGAAGGATGCGGTTGTGCTTGAGGTTATGGAGCAGGCTCACCGGCACGAGCGAATTGCCGCCGGTCAGGTAGATCGCCGTGCCTGCCACGCGGTGCGGCGGGTGCGCCAGCAGACCCTGCAGGAACGGGCCGAGCGGGATACCGTCGGCGGCGGTGCGCTCGCGCAGCAACTGACGTCCCTTGTGCCACGTCATGAGCATGAAGAACAGGAATGCGCCCAGTGCCAGCGGCAACCATCCGCCCTCTTCCACCTTGATCAGGTTGGCGCCGAAGAACGCGAAGTCGACGACCAGGAAGCCGGTGATGACCAGCGCGACGAGAAACTTGTTCCAGTTCCAGACCTTCACCATGACGACGCAGGCCAGCACGGTAGTGATCACCATGGTCGTGGTCACGGCGATACCGTACGCCGCCGCCAGGTTGCTGGACGACTTGAATGCCAACACGATCCAGACGATGACCAGCAGCAGCGCCCAATTGATCACCGGCATATAGATCTGCCCGATCTCACGATCGGACGTATGCAGGATCTTCATGCGGGGCACGTAGCCGAGTTGAATGGCCTGGCTCGTGAGCGAAAACGCGCCCGAGATCACCGCCTGCGATGCAATCACGGTCGCTGCGGTCGCGACGATCACCAGCGGCATGAGCGCCCAGTCCGGGGCCATCAGAAAGAACGGATTCTCGATGGCCTTCGGGTTCGTCAGCAACAGCGCACCCTGACCGAAATAGTTCAATGCCAGCGCGGGAAACACGAGGAACGACCAGGCGAAGCGAATCGGACGAATCCCGAAGTGCCCCATGTCGGCGTACAGGGCTTCCGCGCCCGTGAGCACCAGGAACACGGAGCCGAGCACGATATACGCCTGCAGCGCGTGCGTGTGGATGAAATGAATGCCGTAGTACGGATTGATCGCCTTGACGATCTCGGGCGCGGCCACGATGTTGTAGACCCCGAGCACGCCGAGAATCACGAACCACGTCACCATCACCGGCCCGAACAGGCGGCCGACCTTGGCCGTGCCGGACTTCTGCATCGAAAACAGGACGATCAGGATGACGATCGTGACGGGAAGCACAAAGCGCGAAAGCGACGGCGCGGCGATCTCCAGGCCTTCGACGGCCGACATCACGGAAATCGCAGGTGTAATCACCGCGTCGCCGTAGAACATGCAAGCGCCGAACATACCGAGCATCATGAGCACCGCGGCCCATTTGCTGCCCGCCCGCACACTGCGCAGGCTGAGCGCCATGAGCGCAAGCACGCCGCCTTCGCCGCGGTTGTCCGCGCGCATCACGAACAACACGTACTTCAGGGAGACGACGATCACCAGTGCCCAGAACAGCAGCGAGATGATGCCGAACACGGCTTGTTGATTAAACGGAATGCCGTGTTGCGGATCGAAACATTCCTTGAGCGCATAGCGCGGGCTGGTGCCGATATCGCCAAAGACCACGCCAATGGCCGCCACCATGAGCGCGGGCATGGCCTGAGGGCGGTGCCCGTGTCGTATGTTTTGCGTCATAAGGTTTGGGTAATCGCTTTATTGCGCTGCACAAAATGGGCGCTATTCTAACTGGGCGCCGGTTCCCTCGCCAGTCCGGGCAGGTGCGGATTTCCGGGGGTAATGCGCGACATGCCACGCTAGGATAATTCGCGCCGCGCCCCATGACCAGTGCGGCACGCCGAGGGTTTTACCGCGTCTCGGCGGCGCGGGACCGCGCGGGGAGTCCCGTATTTCGAGTTGCAAATGCGCGACATATCCCAGGCATGCGCGATTCGTGAGTCGACAGTCCCCGCAAATGCGTGTAGCGCCCACGAAAAAGCCGCCCGAAGGCGGCTATCTTTTGCTGCGAGGTGCCCGCTGCCTCCGAAGGGCCGCAGGGCCGGTCGGGGCCCTCCGTCAGCGCGCCGCCTCAGACGAGGCGGCGGCGATCGGCGGCGATCGGCGGCAATTAGCGACAATCAGCGACGACGTGCCGGCTTGCGCGTGCCGGCCCCCTTGACCGAGCGCACGAGGTCGGAATCTGCGCTGTTCTGCTCGGCTTCGAGCGAGCGGATCTGGCCCTGGAGGTCCGTCAGGCGAATACGCGCCGCGTTGCGTTCCGTTTCCAGCGCCGAGGCCTGCTCACGCACGGCCTGTTGATTCTGGGCCAGCGCCTGTTCCTGCTGGCGCTGAATTGCCAGATCGCTCTGCACGGCGTTCAGGCGCGCTTCGCTCTCGGCCAACTGGCGCTCCATCATGGCCCGCTGCGCTTCGAGCTTGATCCGGCGGATTTCCACGTCGGCGAGCACTTGCGTCTGGCGCACGAAGTCGGCGTACAGCGATTCGGCCTTCTTCTCGTTGTTCAGCTTGACGGCACGCCAGAACTGGCCTTCGTGAAACAGGGCGACGTAGTAACCCATCGTCTGCGGATAGAACAACAGGCTCGCCCCGTAGCGGCCGTTGTATGTGGTGCGAAGTTCGGTGACTTCCTTGTTCTGGATGCGATCGCGCAGTTCCTGGATGGTCCCCGATGCGGCGGCCGGCGCCGTGGTCTGCGAGCGCGCAGCAGGCGCAGCAGGCGCGGCGGGCGCTGCCAGTTGCGAAGGCGTTGCGCCGGTGACATCCTTGACCGGTTCGGCGGCGCCTGCCGACGTTCCCCACGCAGCCAGGCATGCCACCCCCACGCCTAACCAAAACCGCCCCCGGCAATCACTGATTTTCATCTGATCTGTTTTCCTGTTATCGACTGGATCGTTTGTCGACCCTTATTCGTCGCATTCATTCGCCACCCCGGACTCCGTCCCGAGGATCTGAGACCTGCGTATTTGTTGAATGATAACCGCACGCCCGCAATAGCCGCCAATTCTATCCATTGCGGGGCGCTCTTCCAAGCAGGGAATGCTGAATTGTGCAGGCGCGATTTCAACTGTTGATACCGCGCAACTCCGGCGAACGCGCGAGTTCCTCCGAGCGGAACCTGCTTGTCGGAAAAATCCCGTCACAAGCCGACACATTGCGCACGCGCCCACGCAAGCCGCGGAAAATGCCCCGTGCCCCGTGCCCCGTGCCCGGTCCGCCCGCTTACCCCTCGTACTCGCTGGCCAACTCCGAGTCGTTGCCGAGGATCTGATATTTGCGCATTTTTTCCCACAGCACCTTGCGGCTAATGCCCAGCGCGTTGGCGGTGTCCTGACGGCGCCAGCCGTTGGCATCGAGCGCCGCCACGATACGGGCCCGTTCGGTGGCGTCCCAGCGAGCGCGATCGGCCGAAGCACCGGCGCGCGCGGTATCGTCGCCGCGCGTGGCCGGGCTGATCGCCAGCGCGTCGAAGATCGGCCGGATGCGACGCTCGTCCCAGCCGCCGAGTTGCCGGTAGATGATGCCGACGCGCTCGGCGATATTGCGCATTTCGCGCACATTGCCGGGAAATACACCGCCTTCGACCAGTTCGCGAAGCCACCCGGGCACCTGCGCCGCGACGTCGCCATCGCCATCGCCGGCGAGCTTGCCGACGACCTTGTCCAGGTACGCCGTGAAGACCGCCAGCTTGTCGATGGCGCCGCGCTCTTCGAGGCTCGGGATATGCAGTTCGATGACCGCGAGCCGATAAAACAGATCGGCGCGAAACAGCTCGTCGCGCACCATCGACTTGAGATTCTTGTTGGTCGCCGCCACCAGCCGGAAATCGAGCTTGACCGGCTGTGCGGAGCCCAGGCGCGTGACCGCGCTGTCTTCGAGCACGCGCAGCAGTTTGACCTGTTGATACAGCGGCAGATCGCCGATTTCGTCGAGAAAGAGCGTGCCGTCGTTGGCCTGCTCGAAATAGCCCTTGTGCGAATAGAGCGCTCCGGTGAACGCGCCCTTGGCGTGGCCGAAGAAGTGCGACTCGAAGAGCCCGTCCGGGATCGCGCCGCAGTTCACCGCCACGAACGGCCCCTGCCCGTAGTGACTGTGCTTGTCGTGCAGCAGGCGCGCAATGCGCTCCTTGCCTACTCCGGTTTCGCCGTGAATAAGGACGTTGGAATCGCAATCGGCGAACGCATCGACCTCGGCGAGCAGTCCGAGCATGGCGCTCGATCGCGCGACGAGCGGATCGGCCGGCGTGGGCGCGCGGTCGGCGTCGGCAATGGCGCCCGAGAGCTTGAAGATGAGCGTGCGCAGCTCCGCGCCCGTGAAGTCGAGCGTGAGGATATTGCTGTACTCGGGCGGATATACGCGCGGATCGTTCTCGCGCGGCGACGTGGCCACCCAGATCACGGGCATGCCGTGACCGAGCTGCCACTCCTGTGCGTTGGTCGACGCCCCCTCAATGACCGACACGCTGACCACGGCGATCGACGGACGCGCCCTGGTGCGCTCGCGCGACAGGTCGATGCCGTCGGCGCGAATGACTTCCATGTCGAAGCTCGCGAGGCAATGCGCCACCCGGTCGGCAATGTCCGACTTGCCTTCCCACACGTACACGTCGAGGTCTTCACGTACTGGCTTGCTTTTCATGCTGATCCGCGTTTTGCCGAACGCCCCCGGCGTCCGGCATGGTGAAGTTCCGTAGTCCGGCCCGATGCCGAATCCGGGTCAGGGCAGCGTTCGTGATCCATTGGCCATTGTCGTCGCCCTGCCCTAATACACCAGTTGAACGAGGCCGTTCTGACAGTTGATGCTGTCGACGGTCACCGTCGTGGTACCGATCGTGATGCCGAGCGCCGACAGCGCGCTGTTGATCAGGGCGCTCAACGGCGCGAGCAGCGGGTTGAGCAGCGTGTAGAGCACGCTCGTCAGCACCGGCGTGAGGTTGCTCGTGCTGATGATGTTGTTGTCGTTGATGTACTGCGCGCGACAGCTCGTCGGGTTGCCACTCAGGCTGCATCCTGTGTCGGCCAGCGTCGTGACGACGTTGCCGAGCAGCCCGCCCAGAATACTCCCTACCGTATTGACCAAGCCGGTGATCGTGCCGGTCAGGCCGCCGACGATCGATCCGACGTTCAGCGTGAGCACGCCGCCCAGCGTCGTGTTCAGGCTGGAGAGCGTCGCTTGCAGGTTCGACGCCGCCGTATTCAGGTAATTGTTCACGGTCGTGATGCCCAGTCCGGCATTGGGGACGACGCCGAGCAGCCCGTTGGTGACATTGCTCAGACTCGCGCCCGACGAATTGCCGATCGGCTGCGTGCCCACGTCCACCGTGAGGCCGCCGAGCAGCGCCCCCACGATCTGGCTCAGGTTCACCGTCGAGCCGACCGGCCCCCAGGTTTGCGGAAACGGGCCGGTAAAGGTCTTGGTCGGCGCCGGCGTGGTACTGGTCACCAGCGAGGCGCTGACCTTGCCGTTGACCGTGATCGCCCCGAGCAGCGTGGCGATCGGCACGCGATTGGTCAGCACCGTCGTGCAACTCGCGGCGCTCGTGTTCTGCACGCTGCCGGATGCGTCCGATCCCACGCACAGATTCACGAGCCCCGAGGTCTCCTGAAGTGTTGCCGAAGGGGTCGCACCGCATTGCAGGGCCGTCACGGTCGCCGTCGACTGGGCGAGCTCGACCGTGAGCGGCAGGGTCAGCCTGGTGCCGGCGATGTTGAGCACGCCGCCCAGCAAGCCGTTGGCCTGCGTATTGACCTGGAGAAACACGCGCACCTGCGCCGTGCTCGCCGTGGCGCCCACGCCACCGATGCCCAACTGCGGCGGTGAAATGATGCTGGCCTTCGCGCTCACCGTATTGCCGAGAATCGAGAGCGACGGGATCGAGATCGCGCTCGTGCCGCTGCCACCGATGATCGCCGTCGAGATCAGGTCCATCACATTCACATTGGCCGTCAGCGCGTTGGCGGCACTCACCCCGGCCATGTCGATGTTGGCGAACACGCCCGGCGTGGTGGCCGTGCCGAAGAGATTCACCGGCAGGCTCAGTGCGTTGGACCCCGCCAGCGCGCTCACCACACCGTTGAGCGCCGTGACCGACGCCGAAAGCGCACCGCTTTGGGCGGCGAGCGCCGTTTGGGTAGCGCTCAGCAACGTGCCCACCGTAAGATTCTTCACGGTCGCCAGCCCCTGCAGCGATGCGACGGTGACGTCGCCGGTAATCGGCACGCCCAGCGCCTGCAGCAGGCCACTCGGGGTGATCGTCGCACCCACGAGCTGCTGTCCGTTGGCGATATACGCCGCGGCATTCACGCCGAGCGACGTGAGCAACGGACCGAGCACCGAGTTGCCCGTATTGAGCGCGAGCAAGCCGGAATCCACGGTGAACGTCACCACTGCCGGCGCCTTGCGCGCCGTTGCCGTGGCGGTGATCGTGCGGGTTCCGGCCAGTTGAAAGAACGATGGCACCTGCTGGAAAAGCGTGACCGAGACCGCATTGCCGGTCGATGCATTCGCGGACGTGGCCGCCACGAAGGTGCCCGGGCCGCTGGCCGTCGCCGCGGGCGAGGTCCAGAAACCGCACGCCGAAGTCACCTGCAAGTCGGTCGCGGTGGTTCCCATGTTGGCATTGACGTTGTTCTGCACGGCGGTGGCATACGACGTTGCGTTGGCGCACCCGGGCAATGTCTGCGCGCCGGCCAGCGCGGCCATGTCGGCGGCGCGCTGCAGATCGCGCCGCTTCATGAACGCGAAGCCCGCGTCGATGGCGACCGCGAGAATCATCACCACGATCACGAAGACGAAGGCCAGGATCGGCACCGACCCGCGCTGCCGCCTGCCGGGCGGCAGCGCACGATCCGTTGGGTGCACGGGCGCACGCACTGTCATGGCACCTCACTGGCTCGCGCCAGCCCCCGTCGCCGTTGCGCCCCCGACCCCGCCACCGCCGCTCCCACCGCCGGCGCCGTTGTTTTGCACCACGGCCGAAAAGAATTCGGGAATCGGATAGGCGAAGCTGTCGAGGTAACGCTTGTACGCCCGCGTGGTCGTCGCGCCGAGCATCGGCAGGCCTGGGCCAGCGGCCATGCCGCTCGCCTGCAATGCCAGCAACGCTTGCGTTTCATCGCCGAGCATGCCGTCCGCGGCATGTTCGCCAACGCGCAGCGGGGTCGTGCGGCGCACGACATTGGCCGGGATCGGCGAAGCCTGCGGCGCACCGGCCGTTGCCGCCGTCGCGGCACCGGGCGCGCCGGTCGTTGTTATTGTCGGCACCGCTTGCGGTCGCGCGACCGGTGCGGACTGCGCCTGTGTGGGCGCGACGGCGCGAGCGTCCGTGCCGCCCATGGTCCCCGTAATCGGCGGATTGATTTGCGCGACGGCTTCAACCGCCCACAGCGCGAGCATGGCCACCGCAAGCCGCATTGCGGGGGGCGGCCGGGTGCCAGAGGCGCGTTGTGATGTCTGGACAGCCATGATCACCTCTCCCTGAATTTGCGTGACTCGTTTCCCGAGCGGGTCGCTCGTCGCCTCGCGGGTACGGACGATCCGCGGCGTCATTGAGACCGCCCGAAACGATCGAGCATCGATGTCGGCATATCGCTGCGCGCGACGTCCGCCGCGCGTGCGAGTTTTGCTTCCGCGCCACCCGTCGCGGGCGTGGCGAGTGTGGCAGGCGTAGCTGCCGTAGCTGCCGTAGCGGGCTGCATCGGTGCCTGCGCCGGGCGCGACAGCTGCACGACCACCGGACCCGAGTCGCCCATCGTGGCGCCTGCGTCGTTGGCGGCGCCGCGAGTGGCGGCGACCGGCAACGCACCCGACGCAAGCATGCTCAACGACGCAGCCTTGAGCGCGGCCAGGCGCGCTGCGTCCGCCGCGGCCGCGGCCCGTCTGGCCTTCGCGTGCGCCTTGATATCGGCGGCAAGCTTGTTGATGGCCTCTCGCGTGGACGGCGGCATTTTCGCGCGCGTCATCATGTCCTCGGCGCGCGCACGCTCGCCGGTCACCACGAGATAGACGGCGAGATTGCTCAATACCTTGCGGTTGTCGGGGCGCAATTCGGCCGCCTGCGCGAGCGGCACGCGCGCGGCGCTCGTCTCGCCATTGCGCAACAGGGCGAAGCCGAGGTCGCTCAGATAGAACGCTTCGGTCGGCGCACGCGTCACGGCCTCGCGAAGCGCCTGCGCCGCGCTCGCGTAGTCCTTGCGCTGCGCCGCCACCAGACCGAGACCGTGCCATGCCGCTGCCGATTCGGTTCCGCCGAGCAATGCCCGGTAAGCCTGCTCGGCCGCATCCGGTTGGCCGGTCTCGCGCAACGCATCGGCGCGAAGCAGATCGACATCCGGCGCAGCACCATACTGAATGCGGAACTGGTCGATGTGCGCGAGCGACGCGAAGTAGGAACCGTGCTCCTGCATTTGCCGAATCATGGAGAGGTACAACTCGCGCGTGTCGGGCCTGGCCGCCTTGGCCTTCTCTTCATCGTTCTGCTGGGCTTGCATGAGCGCGGCGGCCGACGGTGCACCGTACCCGCCGATATTCGTGGCGCTACATGCGGCGAGCAACGACAAGCCCAGCGCGGCAAGCGAGACGCCCGCGAATGCACGGGCGAGCACGCCGGCAGCCGGCCCGACGCGCACCACGGGGTCGATGTCGCCAATACCTGCGATGTCGATCGACCGACGCACCTCACGGGCGCTCGGTCCTGATGTCGGAATGGGTCGATTCACTGCATGACCTCCATGGATTTGGTCAGCGAGAGCAACGCCGGCCCGGCGACCACCAGCATCAGCGCGGGCAGGAGGGTCAGCATCATCGCCAGAGTCATCTTCACGGTGAGCTTGCCGATACGCTCCTTCATCGTCTGACGACGCTGCTCGCGCAACCGGTCGCTGAACTGTTGCAACGGCTCCTGCACGGCGCCGCCGTGCTGCTCGACCTGGACGATCAGGCGCACCAGCGCGCGCAGATCGTCGTTGTCGTACACCTCGCGCAAACGGCCCATCGACGCCTCGCGCCCGCGCCCCGAGGCATATTGCCGGTTGGCGTTCTCGAACTCCTTCGACAGGATCGGCAGCACTTCGCGGAAATCCGACACCATCACATACAGGCTCTGGTCCATCGACAGCCCCACGCCCTGGAGCAGGCGCAGCAGGTCGATGAGCAGCGGCAGTTCCTCGATCAGATCGCGACGGCGCGCAGCCGCCTTGCGCTGCACGTAGAACTTTGGCGCAAGCAGGCCGACGCCGACCGCGCCGAGCAGGCGCACGATCGTGCTCAGGCCGCCGCCGCCCGGAAACCAGAGCCACACGAGCAGGGGCAGTACCACGGCGAGCGCCACGCGGGAGAACAGGAACAACGATTTGGCGCGCACGCTGTCCCAGCCGCACTGCGCGAGCAGCAGGCGATCCTCTGCGGCGATCAGGTGCTGCCCCAGACGCGTCTCCGACCACTGCTTGCCGAGCGCCGCTGCGCGGTCGAAGACGGCACGCCAGCCGCGTCGTACGCCCTCGCCCGCCTCGCCGGGGTCCGTCGCGGCATCGTCGCCCGCCGCCCGATGGCCGAGCGGTGCGCTGGCCGCACGCAGCGCGGCGAGCGCCTGTTGCTGGCGGCTCGCGAGAACCTGGTCGATCATTCGTTCGTTGCGCCCCTGGCGCATGGCGCGCAACAGGATGGCCGAGGCGGCCAGCAACAGCCCGGCGGCGACCATCAGCACGCCGAGCATCATCCACAGATGCGAATTGCCCGACAGGTTCGACAGGGACGAGAAGTTCATGGACGTCACCCTTGCCCGCTCACAGCGACTTGGCCAGCCGGTACAGCAAGAAGCCGCCCAGCACTTCCAGCCCAACGCCGACGGCCAGCAACTTCTGCCCCGAGGGCTCCTGGAACATCGGCTCGAAGAATCGTGGATTGAGCAGCATCAGCATCGCGCTCACGATGATCGGCAGCGCCGCGAGCACCCAGGCGGACAGACGGGTCTCGGACGACAGCGCATACAGTTCGGCCTGTGCCTGCTCGCGATCGCGCATGAAACCCGCCATGCGCGCAAGAATCTGATCGGCGCGCCCGCCGAAGCGCGTCGAGAGATCGACGACCGCCGCAAACAGGTAGATCTCCTCGACCTGGTACACGCGGGCGATCTGCTTGAGCGCCACATCCAGATCGACCCCCGCCTGCACCTGCCGCACCGCCCGCTCGAGCAGTTCGCGCAGTGGCATGTCCGCATTGCCCGCAGCCGTCTGAAACGCGGCGGGCAAACTGTTGCCGACCGTGAGCATGCGCACCATGCCGTCGAGAAACACCGGCAATTGCCGCACGATATTGCGATGCCGGCGCGCCGCCTTGAACCAGTAACGCAGAACGGTGCCCACGGCATACATCACGAGAATGACGATCGCCGAGAGCGGCCCGTGCCAGAGCCAGAACCCCAGCACCAGCGCCAGCCCCGGCGCGATGAGCAACGTGTAGAACGTCGGATCGGGCTGCAC
>OFTX01000349.1_pt1 | contig 25878 bp, 25 predicted proteins | sample 1775051 | NCBI WGS metagenome assembly OFTX01 (sample SAMN08195772, study PRJEB24354) | sludge metagenome | isolation source: sludge from phenol fed wastewater aerobic bioreactor A | place: India: Nagpur | collected 2016-09-15
CTGCCGGTAGGAGCGCACCCTGTGCGCGAATGCTCTTGGCTTCGATCAACGCGAAAGCATTCGCGCACAGGGTGCGCTCCTACCCGATCGCCAGCCGCCCCGTTCAGCGCGGCCCGTGGTTGTGCAGCCAGTGCTCCAGGTAGGCCTTCATCACCACCGCGTTGTTGTGCTCCTCGTCGCGGGCGCCGAACAGCAGGGTGACGGGGTGTTTCGCGGCGCGCTCGGCGATCGGGCGCCAGTGCTCGGCGTGCCGGTCCAGCTCGCCGGCATAGCGCTGGCGGAAGCCTTCCCACTTCGCCGGATCGTGGCCGAACCACTGGCGCAGCGCGGTGGAGGGCGCCAGCTCCTTCGCCCACAGGTCCAGCGGCACGGCTTCCTTCTTCAGGCCGCGCGGCCACAGGCGGTCGATCAATACACGGTAGCCGTCGGTTTTTGCGGGCGGCTCGTAGACGCGTTTCACAGCGATGCTCATGGGGTACTCCCTGCAAGGGAATACTCCAAAGCATACGCCCGCATCATCATGCGGGCGTGATGTCGGTCAGAGCTCCTCGACTTGGGTGACCTTGCCCCGCCGCATCAGCCAGGCCACGCCGCGCAGGTCGGCCAGGCCTACCCACAGGCGATCGAGCATGCCGTACTTGGACACGCCCGCGGTGCGCGGGCGGTGGCCTACCGGCACGCTGGTGCTCTGGAAACCCGCGCGCTTCACCAGCGCGGGCAGGTAGCGGTGCATGTGGTCGAAGTAGGGCAGGCGCAGGAACACCTCGCGCTCGAACAGCTTCAGCCCGCAGCCGGTATCGGGGGTGGCGTCCTTCAGCATGCGCGAGCGCACCGCGTTGGCGATCTTGGACGAGATGCGCTTGTTGAAGCTGTCGCGCCGCGTGGTGCGCCAGCCGGCGAACAGCTTCACTTCGGGCGCGGCGGCGTCGCGCGCGGCGAGCAGCTTGGGGATGTCGGCCGGATCGTTCTGGCCGTCGCCGTCCAGCGTGGCGATCCACGCGCCGCGCGCCGCGCGCACGCCGTTCCACACCGCCGTGCTCTGGCCGCTGCGGGTGACGTGGTGCAGCACGCGCAGCTCCGGGTGCAGCGCCTTCTGCGCAGCGAGCACCGCGCGGCTGTCGTCGCTGGAATCGTCGTCGACGTAGATCGCCTCGTAGTCGACCTTGCCGCGCAGCGCGGCGGCGATCTCGGCGAGCAGCGGCGGGATGTTGTCGCGCTCGTTGAACACGGGGACGACGACGGAGAGCTGGGGCATGGTGGAGCCTTGACGGAAACGGGTGCCGCGATGCCACGGCAGGCGCGCATTTTAATCGATACCGCTCGAAGGCCACTCCCCTCTCCCTTCGGGAGAGGGGCTGGGGGTGAGGGTTCGTCCGGAGCGAAACGTTGCGCTACCCCCGTACCCTCATCCGGCCTTCGGCCACCTTCTCCCGGAGGGAGAAGGGGAAACAGCTCAACGCAGCTTGCCGAGGATGCCTTCCAGCTCGTCGTTGCTGTGGTAGTGGATCACCAGCTTGCCGCGGCCGCCGCGAGCGGCAGCGAGTTCGACGCGGGTGGCGAAGCGTTCGGCCAGTTCGCGTTCCAGCGCGGCGATGTTGGGGTCGCGCGGCGCCGCGCTCTTCGCCTTGCCCTTGGGCGCGGCCTGGGCGCGGCGCGCGGCGTCCTCCAGGTCGCGCACCGACCAGCCCAGGGTCACCGCCTGGCGGGCGAGCGGCACGGCGACGGCTTCGTCGAGCGTGAGCAGGCAGCGCGCGTGGCCCATTTCCAGCTTGCCGTCGTCGAGCAGCTTCTTGATCGGCTCGGGCATCTCGGTGAGACGCAGCATGTTCGACACGGATGCGCGCGAGCGGCCCACCGCGTCGGCGGCCTGCTGGTGGGTGAGGTCGAAGTCCTCGATCAGGCGCTTGAGCGCGTCGGCTTCTTCCAGCGGGGTGAGGTCCTGGCGCTGGATGTTCTCGATCAGCGCCATCGCGGGCACCGCGACTTCCGGCACCTCCTTCACCAGCACGGGGATCTCGGCGAGCTGCGCGCGCTGGGCGGCGCGCCAGCGGCGTTCGCCGGCGATCAGCTCGTATTTCTGCTTGCCGATCGCGCGCACCACCACCGGCTGGATCAGGCCCTGCGCCTTGATCGAGGCGGCCAGCTCGTCCAGCGCCTCGTCGTTCCAGTGGCGGCGCGGCTGGTACTTGCCGGGCTGGATCTGCTGGATCGGCAGCGTGCGCAGCTCGCCCTCCTGCTCCAGCACCGGCGCGGCGGCGCCTTCGCCGCCGAGCAGCACGTCCAGTCCGCGACCCAACCCACGTTTCTTTGCAGCAGCCATTCCTCAGCCTCAGTCTTGGTGGTTGGCGGCGGGCGCCTTCAGCACCACGCCGTGCGCGCCCGCGGGGGACGGCTCGATCGTGTCGGTTGCATCGTCGGCCTCGTGCGCTTCCACCGCCACCGGCGGCAGCCCGCGTTCGCGGCGGATGATCTCGCCGGCCAGACCGATGTAGGCGATCGCGCCGCGCGAGCTGCGGTCGTACAGGTGGATCGGCTGGCCGTGGCTGGGCGCCTCGGCAAGGCGCACGTTGCGCGGGATGATCGAGCGCAGCACCTTGTCGCCGAAGTGCTGGGTGAGCTGGGCGGAAACCTCGTTGCCGAGGTTGTTGCGCACGTCGTACATGGTGCGCAGCAGGCCCTCGATCTCCAGCGTCGGGTTCAACCGCTGGCGCACCGCCTTGACCGTCTCCAGCAGGCTCGACAACCCTTCCAGCGCGAAGTATTCGCACTGCACCGGGATCAGCACGCCGTCGGCGGCGGTGAGCGCGTTGAGCGTGAGCAGGTTCAGCGAGGGCGGGCAGTCGATCAGGATGGTGTCGTAGCGGCCGGCCACCGTGGCCAGTTGCTCTTTCAACCGGTGCTCGCGCGCCAGCGTGTCCATCAGCTTCAGCTCGGCGGCGGTGAGGTCGCCGTTGCCGGGCAGCAGGTCGTAATGGCCCTCGGTGGCGACCACGGCATCGGCCACCGTGGCTTCCTCCAGCAGCACCGCGCAGCCGTTCGGGCGCGCCGCGTGCTTGTCCACGCCGGAGGCCATGGTGGCGTTGCCCTGCGGGTCGAGGTCGACGAGCAGCACGCGGCGCTTCGCCGCGGCCAGCGCCGCCGCGAGGTTCACTGCCGTGGTGGTCTTGCCGACGCCGCCCTTCTGGTTGGCGACAGCGAGGATGCGTGCCATGTCGACTTTTCGTGTGCGCGAAAGGAGACGTAGATTAGCAGGCCCGGCCGGGCGGGTTCAGGCGCCGCTGCGGCCCAGCACGACGAGGCTGCGCTCGGCGTCCAACCCCGGCACCGCCAGCGCATGGATGCCGCGTACCGCGAAGCCGGGCGGCACGCCGGGCAGTTCCTCGTCCGGCGCCTTGCCCTTCATCGCCAGCCAGACGCCGCCCGGCGCCAGCAGATGCCCGCCCCAGCCCAGCATGTCGGCGAGGCTGGCGAAGGCGCGCGCGGTGATGCAGTCGAACTGGCCTTGCACGTCCTCCACCCGCGACTGCACCGCGCGCACGCCGTCGAGCTTGAGCGCGCGGATCGCCTCGCGCAGGAAGCGCACCTTCTTGCCGTTGGAATCCACCAGCAGGATCTGCCGCCCCGGCGCGGCGATCGCCAGCGGGATGCCGGGCAGGCCGGGGCCGGTGCCGAGGTCGGCCAGCGTCTCGCCCTGCACGAACGGCAGGATCGCCAGCGAGTCGAGCAGGTGGCGGGTGACCATCTCGGCCGGGTCGCGGATCGCGGTGAGGTTGTAGGCCGCGTTCCAGCGTTCCAGCAGGGCCTGGTAGTCCAGCAGGCGCTCCACCGCGCCCGCGGGCAGGGCGAGGCCGAGTGCGGCGATGCCCTGTTCCAGGCGGGCTTGCAGGGCGGCGCGGGTGGTCATGTGGGTTCCGGGCGATGGGGGTCGGGCAGTATCCGGCAAAAGGCTTTTGCGATCACCCTTGATTGCGTCGCGGCGTGGCCGCTGTAGGGCGACGTGTCGACGAGTGTTGATCCAATACCTTTGACACGGCCTGCTTGTAGGGTCGGCGGATTGAACAGGCCATTTCTCTTGGTTCCTTTTCTTGACTCCGGGCATCCTGCCCTCCGCCCTTCGGGCCGGCTTCGCCGTTCGCCACCGCTCCTGCGGTGGCGTGGGCCAGCAAAGAGAAGTGACTCGGGCGCCGGCAGGCGACCGAAACCGCCTTGTTCCTTGCGGAAGCGTGAGGGCAAAAGCCCCTCTCCCCCAACCCCTCTCCCACTAGTGGGAGAGGGGAAAAGCGCGCTGCGGCAGGCAACCGAAAGCCCGCCGCAGGCGAGCCAAGGTGCGGAATCGAATGGTTCTCGCGAGCACCCGTCCCGGAGGGAGAGGAGAGCAGATCACCTGCGAGATATTCCGGACAGCAGTGAGCTTGACCAGCCTTCGGCTGTTGAAAAGCGCTTCGCGGGAATGACGAACAAAAACCAGCGGGCTGGAGCCCGTGCGGCATTTCATTCCATTGAATGCCAAGTGGTGTCAGTGCCCGCCGCCGGCCGGCCGCACCTTCGGCGTGAACGGCGGCTTGGCGAGGAAGATCACCACGATCAGCGCGATGAAGATCCAGCCCAGCACGTGGAACACCTCGTTGAACGAGATCTGGAAGCTCTGCTGGGTGATCATGCCGTTCAACACGGTGGCGCCGCGCTGCGGATTGCCTTGGCCGATGTGCTGCATCGCCGCCTGTGCGGCCGGGTTGTAGGGATTGATGTGTTCGGCCAGCTGCTCGTGGTGGGTCACCGCGCGGCGCGTCCACATCAGCGTGGTGATCGAGGCGGAGAAGCTGCCGCCCAGCGTGCGCAGGAAGGTGGCGAGGCCGGAGCCCGCGGCGATCTCGTTGGTCTGCAGGTCGGACAGCAGGATGGTCAGCGTGGGCATGAAGAACAGCGCCACGCCCAGGCCCTGCCACAGCTGCACCATCGCCACGTGGTGGAAGTCGATCTGCAGGTAGAACCCCGCGCGCATGAAGCAGGTCGCGCCCATCACCAGGAACGAGGCGGCGGCGAGCAGGCGCAGGTCCATGCGCGTGGCGTACTTGCCCACGAAGAAGGTGAGCAGCACCGGGATCACGCCCAGCGGCGCGGTGGCGAAGCCGGCCCAGGTCGAGGTGTAGCCCAGGTTCTGCTGCAGCCAGAGCGGCACCAGCAGCGCGATCGAGAAGAACGCGGCGTAGCCCAGCACCATCGCCAGCGTGCCGGTGGTGAAGTTGCGGTGGCGGAACAGCTTGAGGTCGACGATCGGGTCCTTGTCGGTGAGCTCCCAGATCAGGAACACCGCCAGCGCGATCGCCGCGACGATGCTGGCGACGACGATGAACTGCGAATTGAACCAGTCCTCGTCGTTGCCCTTGTCCAGCACGATCTGCAGCGCGCCCACGCCGACGATCAGCGTGACCAGGCCCACGTAGTCCACGCGCGGCCGCTCCAGCTGCTCCAGCTTCGCGCGCAGCTGGTTCGCCACCACCACGCTGGCGAAGATGCCGATCGGCACGTTGATGAAGAAGATCCACGGCCAGGAATAGTTGTCGGTGATCCAGCCGCCCAGGATCGGGCCGGCGATCGGCGCCACCACCGTCACCATCGACAGCAGCGCCAGCGCCATGCCGCGTTTCTCCGGCGGGTAGGTGCCGATCAGCAGGCTCTGCGTCACCGGATACATCGGCCCGGCCACCGCGCCCTGCAGCGCGCGGAACAGCAGCAGCATGCCCATGCTCTGCGATACGCCGCACATGAACGAAGTGAGCGAGAACAGCAGTGTGCACCACACGAACAGCTTCACCTCGCCGAAGCGGCGGGTGAGGAAGCCGGTCAGCGGCAGCGCGATCGCCATGCTCACCGCGAACGAGGTGATCACCCAGGTGCTCTGGTCGTTGCTCACGCCGAGATTGCCGGCGATGGTCGGCAGCGACACGTTCGCGATCGTCGTGTCCAGCACCTGCATGAAGGTGGCCAGCGACAAGCCGATCGTGGTGACGGCGAGATTCGGGGGGCGGAAGTGGGTGCTCATCGGATCACATCATTGGCGTAGGAGCGCACCCTGTGCGCGATCGAGCGCGAAGTGAGTGAAGAGGAGTGAGTAGATAGAGAAAGCAAAAGCATGAGTGGCGGCGTGCTGCTCCTCTCTCACTTCTCACTCCTCTTCACTCACTCCTTTCATTCGCGCACAGGGTGCGCTCCTGCGGGAGTCGTCAATGGGCCTGGCCGCCCGCCATGTTGGCGTGGATGATCCCGGCGATCAGCGCGTCGGCCTTGTGCGCCTGCTGTTCGTACACGTCGGTGCTGAAGGCCGGCTGCGCCGGCGGCTGCTGCGCCAGCATCGGGCCGTGCTGGTCGTGCAGGTTCACTTCCACGGCGAGCGACATGCCGATGCGCAGCGGGTGCTGGTCGAGCTGCTTCGGATCGGTGAACACCACGCGCACCGGGATGCGCTGCACGATCTTGATCCAGTTGCCGGTGGCGTTCTGCGCGGGCAGCAGCGAGAACGCGCTGCCGGTGCCGATGCCGAGGCTCTGCACCTTGCCCTGGTACTTCACCTTGCTGCCGTAGACGTCGGATTCGATCGTCACCGGCTGGCCGATGCGCATGTGGGTGAGCTGGGTTTCCTTGAAGTTCGCGTCGATCCACACCTGGTGCAGCGGCACCACCGCCAGCAGCGGCGCGCCGGGCGCCACGCGCTGGCCCAGCTGCACCGAGCGCATCGCCACGTAGCCGGTCACCGGCGCCACCAGGGTGGTGCGCTCGTCGTCGAGATAGGCGGCGCGGAACTTCGCCGCCGCGGCCTGCACGTCGGGGTGCGAGGCGACCACGGTGTCGTCCACCAGCACCTTGCTGGTCTGGTACTGCTGCTGCGCGGTGACCAGCGCGCTCTGCGCCGCGGTCAGTTCGTCGCGGGCGTGCGACAGCTCCTCGGCCGAGATCGCGCCGGACTTCGCCAGGCCCACGCGGCGGTCGTAGTCGGCCTTGGCCTTGGCCACCGCGGTCTCGCGCGCGGCGACGATCGCCTGCTGGCCGCTGACGCTGGTATACAAGCCGCGCACCTTGCGCACGGTGGCGGCGAGATTGGCCTTCGCCTCGGCCAGCGCCACGTCGGCGTTGGACTGATCGAGCTTCACCAGCACGTCGCCCTGCTTCACCAGGTCGCCGTCGTCGGCGCCGATGGTGACCACGGTGCCGGGGATCTGCGGCGTGAGCTGCACCACGTTGCCGCCCACGTAGGCGTCGTCGGTGCCTTCGTACCAGCGGCCGTCGAGGAAGTACCACAGCGCCCAGGCGAGCGCGGCGAGCAGCACGACCGCGGCGAGCGCGCGCAACAGGAAGCCGCGGCGATTGCCGTTCTGCGGCGTCGGGGCGGCCGGGGCGGCGGCCGCGGTGGGGTTGGGGCTGGACATGGGGCTGCCTCAGGAATGATGTGCGGGTGCGGGGGAGACGGATGCGGCGGGCGGCGGCTGGTCGGCGCCGGGGCGGTAACCGCCACCGAGGGCCTGGATCAGCTGCACCGACTGGTCGGATTGCTGCGCCTTCAGCGCGGCCATGCGTTGCTCGGCCAGCAGCAGCTGCTGGCGCACGCTGAGCGCTTCGAGGTAGCTGCCCACGCCGGCGCGGTAGCGCTGGTCGGCGAGCTGCCAGGCGTCCTGCGCGGCGGCCAGCGCGCGCTGCTGCGCCGCGGCCTGCTGCTGCAGCGACTGCAGCGCATCGACGTCGTCGGCCACCTCGTTGATCGCGCGCACCAGGGTCTGGTTGTACTGCGCCACCGCGAGGTCGTACTGCGCGTCCTTGCCGGACAGGTTCGCGCGCAGCCGGCCGCCGTCGAAGATCGGCAGGCTCACCGAGGGCGCCACGTTGTAGAAGCGCGCGGGCAGCTGGAACAGGTTGGTGCCGCCCAGCGTGATCAGGCCGGCCATCACGCCCAGGTCGAGGTTGGGCAGGAACGCGGTCTTCGCCGCCTTGATGTCCTTGCCGGCGGCTTCCACCTGCCAGCGCGCGGCGACCAGGTCGGCGCGATGGCCGACCAGGTCCACCGGCAGGTCGGCCGGCACCGCGAGCGCGGCGGGCGCGAGCGGCTGCGGACGGCCGATCTCGCGGCCGCGGTCCGGGCCCTTGCCCAGCAGCACCGACAGCGCCGACTGCGCGGCGTCGATCGCGCGGCCGGCCAGCGCCAGCTGTTCCTCGGCGCTGGCCACTTCGGCATCGCCGCGGCGCAGCTGCATCCGGTTGTCGATGCCGGCGGCGACGCGCTGCGCGGTGAGCTTGCGCGACGCCTCGGCGCGCTCGAGCTCGGCCTTGGCCAGGTCCTGCTGCGTGTAGGCGTAGCCCAGCCGCACGTAGGCGCGCGCCACGTTCGCGGAGAGCTCGACGCGCGCGGCGCGGGCGTCGACCTCGACGGCGCGGGCCTGGCCCACCGCCGCTTCCCAGGCGGCGCGCTTGCCGCCCCACAGGTCGATGTCCCACTTGAAGCTGCCGTAGACGTATTTCGCCGCCGTCAGGTGGCCGTTGCCCAGGCCGGGCACGGTGGTGGGGATGCGTGCGTCGGCCACGCTGCCGCCCACGCCGAGGCTGGGCAGGCGCGCGGCCTCGGCCACGCCCGCCACCGCCTGCGCCTCGTGCGCACGCGCGTCGGCGATGGCCAGCGTCGGGTTGTCGGCCAGCGCCTCGCCGATCAGCGTGTCGAGGCGGGGATCGCCGAGGCCGGTCCACCAATCGGCGGACGGCCACGCCGCGCTGGCCGGCACGTTCGCCAGGCTGTGCGCGGACTGCAGCGCGGACAGGTCGGTCGGCGTGCCGTGCGGATGCAGGCCGCCGCTGCCGGCGCAACCGGCCAGCGCGAAGGTCAGTCCGACCGCTGCCGCAAGGAGGTGCAGGCGCATGAGCTTTCGGTCCCGAAGCAGGTGGGGAGGTGGATCAGTCTTTGTCGCGCAGCGCGTGCAGCACGCGCTCCAGGTAGTCGTGCAGCTGCTTGCGCTCGGTGGCGTTCAGCGAACGCTGGGCCGCCTTCAGCACGCGGTCGTTGCAGTCGGTGAGCTGCCGCCACAGCGCGGTGCCTTCGTCGGTGAGCTCGATGCGCAGCGCGCGCCGGTCCTGCGCGTGCGGGCAGCGGCGCAGGTAGCCGCGGCTCTCCAGCTGGTCGAGCTGGCGGGTCATCGCGCCGCCGTCCAGCTCCACCGAGCGGGCCAGCTCGGTGGCGCCCATCGGGCCCTGCCGCGCCAGCCGCTTCAGTATCAGGAACTGGGTGAACCGCAGCTCCAGGCCCTTGGCCGCGATCTCCGCCTCCATCGTGCGCACGATCTCGGCGCGTACCAGGCCCAGCAGGATGCCGAGGCTTTCGCGCTGGCTGGAGTAGGCGATCGACTCGCTGTTCATGGACGCGCATTCTATTGCCCGAAGTATATTTGTCAAGGCAAATATATGTGCGTTCAATTTTGTTTCAGCAAGATCAGCCGTGGTGTTGCCGACGCACCTCCAGCTCGTCGCGCACCATCGCGGCCAAGGCCGGGTCGCGGATCGCGAACAGCTCGAACACGCCCAGCGCCTGCAGCGTGGGCAGCACGGCGAGTAGCCGCGGCTCGGCCCCGCGGCGCACCGCCTCGGGCGTAGCCGGGTCCAGCATCAGTTGCGCGTTGACCACGAAATCGGTCAGCGCATCGGTTTCGGCGATGTCGGTATCGGTATCGGTGGAAAGCAACGACATGTCGATCTCCTGTTGATGACAGCAGGGACGTGAGACCTGGCCCCGACGTTACCGGCGACGCGCGCGGAGCTTCCATCCGGAACGTGCATGGAGCGAGGTGCGAGGGGACCAATGGGGCTGCGCGTTGCACGCAACCGCGGGATATCCCGGCCCGGTTAGCTGCCATCCGTGACAATGGGCCGGGATATCCGTTGGAACTGTGGGGTAGCCTCACCATAAATCCGTGGCCGGCAGCTTGGGGAGACAGTTCCCGCTGCTGGTATTCCCACCACCACCCGGTACCGCGCGCATGCAGCATCCCCGGCAACGCAGCGAGTTGAAGGCCTTCCTGCGCGCGCGCCGCGCCGCGCTGGCGCCCGAGGCGGTGGGCTTGCCGCGCGGCGGGCGCCGGCTGGCCCCCGGCTTGCGCCGCGAAGAGGTGGCCGCGCTCGCCGAGGTGGGCGTCACCTGGTACACGTGGCTGGAGCAGGGCCGCGACATCAACGTCTCGGCAACGGCCTTGTCGCGCATTGCCCGTGCGCTGGCGCTGTCGCCCACCGACGAGGCCTACCTGTTCTCGCTGGCCGGCGTGGCGCACCCCGAACCGGCCGTGTCGGCGGTCGAGTTGACGCCGGCCTTGCAGCCGTTGATCGAGCGCTATCGCGGGCCGGCTTTCGTGCTGGATCCGGCATTCGACGCATTGGCCTGGAACGCCGCCGCCAATTTCCTGTTCGCGTTCGACGCGCCGAGCGGGCCGTTCGCGCGCAACCACGTGTGGAACGCGTTCCTCAATCCGGTGCGCCGGCGGCTGTATCCGGACTTCATGGACACGATGAGCAACATCCTGGGCATCTTTCGCATGAACCAGGCGGCGCATCCCGACGACGCGCGCTTCGATACCTTGATCGCCGCGTTGTCGGCCGCCAGCCCGGAGTTCTGCACTTTGTGGCGGCAACAGCTGACCGCGCCGCTCTGCACGCTGCAGGTGCCGCTGTTCCATCCCGAGTTGGGCATCTTCAACGTGTACTGCACGCGTCTGCCGATACGAGACGGTCGCGCGAGCGGCGCCACGGTGTTCTTCTTCGTGCCCGCCGACGAGGTTGGCGAAGCGGCCTTTGCGCGTCTCGCGCGGCTATTGCGGGAACCGGCTAAGGCATAAGCACAGCTTATCGCCGCGATCACAAAAAACGCCTTGGCTTATCGGTGCGGGCCGGCCTAGCATGCGCCGACGCTGATCCGCGCCGCCACGCATCGAGGTCGCCATGCTCCGTCCACTGCTTTCCGGTCTGCTCGTGCTCAGCCTGCTGCCCGCCGCCGCGCTGGCGGCCGACAGCCAGGCGCCCGCCATCACCGCCGCCGGCGCAACCCATCCGGTGCCGCACGCGGCGTTCCTGCCCGACCGCAACGCCACCTACAAGGTGGTGTTCTCGATGACCAAACCCAGCGCCAAGCCCGACGAGGTCAACCCCGCGCTGGAGCGGGTGGCGCGCACGGTGAACCTGTACGCCGCCTCGGGCGTGCCGCTCGACCACCTGAAGTTCGTCGCGATCGCCTACGGCCCGGCCACCGCGCTGGTGCTGGATGACGCGCACTACCGCGCGAAGTTCGGCGTGGCCAACCCCAACCTCGCCGCGATCGCGCAGCTGCGCAAGGCGGGTGTCACGGTGGCGGTGTGCGGGCAGGCGGTGGCCGAGAACCACTTCGAGTACGCCTGGGTGGCGAAGGACGTGGAAGTGGCGCTGTCCGCGCTCACCACGATCACCGAGCTGCAGCAGCAGGGCTACGCCCTCATGCCCCTGTAACGCCACGCGGCACCGAACCGCTCGACGGAGCGGGGATTCGGGCCATGGCTGGCCCGACGTCGAGCAGGCGCGGCACGCGCCTGCTCGAACGGAGCCGAGGCCGGCTTTGTCGGCCTCGGCGAGCTCAAAAAGTGCAGGACGCACTTTTTGAGCATCAGACACGCGCTCTTGCTCCAGGGAACTACGACATGCGACTGCATCCACGCCGATTGCTGCTGGCGGCTCTGCTCGCCTTCGCCTGCACCGCCCAAGCCGCCGACAAAACCAAACCCGACTACCTCCCGCCCTGGAACCCGCCCCCCGAAGGCCTGCAGTTCAGCGTGCCACCGTTCGACGCGATCGCCGACCTGCACGGCGACGTGGTCGATCCGCAGCTCACGGTGTTCTTCGCCGGCAACCAGTTCATGGTGGTGCACGACCTGGTCGCCGCGTTCAAGCAGGCGCATCCCGAATACCAGCGCGTGTTCGTGGAGACGCTGCCGCCCGGCATCCTCGCCAAGCAGATCGCCGGCGGCGCGCTGGTGATGGGCAACCTGCGCATCACCGCCAAGCCGGACGTCTATACGGCCGGCAAGGGCGCGGTCGAGCGTCTGCAAAAAGAACACGACTGGTTCGCCGCCACGGCCGACTACGCGCGCAACCCGCTGGCGATCCTGGTCGCGAAGGGCAATCCGAAACACGTCGAGGGCCTGAAGGACCTCGGCCGCGCCGACGTGCGGGTGAGCATGCCGAACCCCGCGTGGGAAGGCATCGCGAAACAGATCGAGGCCGGCTACCGCAAGGCCGGCGGCGAGGCGCTGGACCACGCGGTCATGGTGAGCAAGGTGCAGGATGGCAGCACCTTCCTCACCACCATCCATCACCGCCAGTCGCCGCTGCGCGTGCTGCAGGGCGAATCCGACGCGGCGCCGGTGTGGTCCACCGAGGCGTATTTCCAGGAGCAGGTGCTGCACCATCCGGTCGAGACGGTGGCGATTCCCGCCGAGCAGAACGCCGTCGCCACCTACACCGCCGCACGCCTGAAGGCCGCCCCGCATCCGCAGGCGGCGAAGGATTTCCTCGCCTTCATGCAGAGTCCGACCGCGCAGGCGATCTACCGCAAGTACGGCTTCCAGCCGCCGAAGTGAGGGCTTGCCGATGCCACGTGCCGCCGCCGGAAACCTCACCGTCGCCCCAGTGCAAGCTGGGGCCCAGCGACTTGGCGCGCGATCCGGCCGGAGCTGGCGGCTCGCCGGCGCGATAGCCGCACTGGTCTGCGCCGTTCCCTTCGCCGTCAACGCCACCGATGCCGAGACCATCACGCAGCAAGGCAACGGCAAGGGCGCCGCGCCCTGCATGGCCTGCCACGGCGCCGACGGCGGCGGCACGGAAGCGAGCGGCTATCCGCGCCTCGCCGGCCTCGACGCGGCCTACCTGCAGCGCCAGCTCGACGATTTCGCGAACGGCACGCGCACGAACGCAGTGATGCAGCCGAATGCCAGCGCGCTCAGTGAAGACGAGCGCGCGGCGCTGGCGAAGTACTACAGCGCGCTGCCGCTGCCCGCGCGTTTCGCCAAGCCGGCCGCAACGCCGGACGCTGCCGGCGAACGGCTGGCCACGCGCGGCGACTGGAGCCGCGGCGTGCCGGGCTGCGTGCAGTGCCACGGCCCCGGCGGCGTGGGTGTGGGCGCGAATTTCCCGCCGTTGGCCGGCCAGTCCGCCGCCTATATCGAAGCGCAGCTCAAGGCCTGGCAACAGGGCACGCGCCGCAACGATCCGCTGCAACTGATGCAGCACGTCGCCAGGCAGCTCACGCCGCAGGAGATCCAGGCCGTGGCCGGCTGGTTCGCCGGGCAGCCGCTGCCGCGCAAGGAGGGTGCGCCATGAAGTCCCTGCCCATCGCGCTGCTGGGCGCGTTCGCACTCGCCGCGTGCTCGCATCCGACGCCGGAAGCGCCGGCCGCCGCGAAGCCCGCGCCCGCCGCCAGCGTGGCGAAAACCGCAAGCGAGCCGGCAAAGGCCAAGGCGCAGCCCGCGTTCACGCCGCCGTCCGAAGCCGACATTCCCGCCGGCCCGCTGGGCGAGGAGATCCGCCGCGGCATGGCGATCTTCACCGACACGCCTGCGCACGCGCGCGAGTTCGTGGGCAACGGCCTCAGCTGCAGCAACTGCCATCTCGACGCGGGCCGGCTCGCGAACTCCGCGCCGCTGTGGGGCGCCTGGGGCGTGTACCCGCAGTACCGCAAGAAGGACGGCCACGTGAACAGCTTCGGCGAGCGCCTGCAGGGCTGCTTCCGCTACAGCATGAACGGCAAGGCGCCGCCGCTGGACAGCGAGGTGATCGTGGCGCTGCAAAGTTATGCATGGTGGATGGCCAAGGGCGCGCCCACCGGCGTGACGCTGGCCGGCGCGGGCTATCCCAAGCAGGGCTTCAAGCCGCCGCAGCCGCCCGACTACGCGCGCGGCGCCGCGGTCTACGCGAAGGACTGCGCGCTGTGCCACGGCGCCGACGGCCAGGGCCAGCAGGTGGCCGGGCGCAACGTGTTCCCGCCGCTGTGGGGCGCGCAGTCGTTCAACTGGGGCGCGGGCATGCACCAGCTCGACAACGCCGCCGCCTTCATCAAGGCGAACATGCCGCTCAGCCGCGGCGGCACGCTCAGCGACCAGGACGCCTGGGACGTGGCGATGTACATGGACGCGCACGAGCGCCCGCAGGACCCGCGCTACACCGGCGACGTGGCCGCCACCCGCGCGAAGTACCACGACACGCCGCTGTCGCTGTACGGCACCACGGTGAACGGCCACCTGCTCGGCAGCGAGCCGTCGAAATGAGCGCGCCGGTGCATCGCCTCACGCCCGCGTTCGGCGTGGCCGCCCAGCTGACGGTGGACGACATCGCCGCGCTGGCCGCGCAGGGCTGGCGCAGCCTGGTCTGCAACCGCCCCGACGGCGAAGCGGCGGACCAGCCCGCCAACGCCGCACTCGCGCAGGCGGCACAGGCGCACGGCCTCGCCTGGCGCGAGCTGCCGATCCGCTCCGGGCAATGGCACGACGCCGACGTGGTGGCGTTCGCCGCCGCCCTGCGCGAGCTGCCCGCGCCGGTGCTCGCGTTCTGCCGCAGCGGCACGCGCTCGATCCACCTGTGGGCGCTGGCGATGGCGGATGCGCTGGGGCCGGAACACATCGCGCGCCTCGCCGCCGACGCCGGCTACGCGCTCGATCCCGCCGTGCTGCGGCGTGGCACGCCGGCGGCGCCGCGCTGATGCTGGCCGATCTGCTGGCGCTGGCCTGCGGCGCGCTGGTGGGCTTCTCGCTGGCGCTGATCGGCGGCGGCGGCTCCATCCTCGCCACGCCGATGCTGCTGTACGTGGTGGGTCTGTCCGATCCGCACCTCGCGATCGGCACCAGCGCGGTGGCGGTGGGCGCGAACGCCTACGCGAACCTGATCCCGCACGCGCGCGCCGGCCACGTGCGCTGGCCGGCCGCGCTCGCGTTCGCGGCCGCCGGCGTGCTGGGCGCGTTCGCCGGCTCCAGCCTGGGCAAGCGCGTGGACGGCCAGCACCTGCTGGTGCTGTTCGCGCTCCTGATGCTGGTGGTGGCGGCGCTGATGCTGCGCGGCCGGCACAACGGCGCGCAGAGCAGCTATCCGAAGCCGCAGTTGTATCCGCGCCTCGGCGCCACCGGCTTCGGCGCGGGCGCGCTGGCCGGCTTCTTCGGCATCGGCGGCGGCTTCCTGATCGTGCCGGGGCTGATCTTCGCCAGCGGCATGGAGATCATCGCGGCGATCGGCAGCTCGCTGCTCGCGGTGGGCGCGTTCGCCACCGCCACCGCGATCAACTACGCCGCCTCCGGGCTGGTCGACTGGCGCGTGGCCGCGCTGTTCGTGGCCGGCGGCGTGGGCGGCGGCTGGCTCGGCGCGCGCCTCGCGCGGCGGCTGGCGCGCACTCGCGGCGCGCTCAACCTGGTGTTCGCGCTGGCCATCGTGGCGGTGGCCGTGTACATGTTGGTGCGCAATCTGCATGCCTGAGCACCGCTTGTGAACCTCGGTCCCTTCGCCTTCCCCACCGCCTTGCTCGCCCTGCTGTTCGGCCTCGTCGCCGCGCTCGGCTGTGCCGGTTTCCTGCGCAAGCGCGGCCTGCCCGATGCGGGCGGCGCGCTGTACCTCGCGCTCGGCGCCGGCCTGCTGCTGGCGCGCACGATGTACGTGATCGGCTGGCGCCAGCAGTATCTCGAACGGCCGTGGAGCATCCTCAACCTGCGCGACGGCGGCTTCGATCCCGTGGCTGCGGTGATCGGCCTCGTGCTGGCGGCGCTGCTGATCGGCTGGCGCCGCCCGGCGCTGCGCAAGGCGCTGGCCGCGAGCGTGGCGGTGGGCGTACTGGGCTGGGGCCTCGCCACGCTGACCGCGCTGCAGTTGCGCCAGGCGACGCAACAACCCCTGCCGGCCATCGCCCTGCACGATCTGGATGGCCATGAGCTTGCGCTGCCCTCGCTGCGCGGCAAGCCGCTGGTGGTGAACCTCTGGGCCACCTGGTGCGGCCCGTGCCGCCGCGAGTTGCCGATGCTGGTGGAAGCGCAGCAGCGCATGCCGCAAGTGCGCTTCGTGTTCGCCAATCAAGGTGAGGATGCCGTCACCGTGGCCGGCTACCTGCATCAGGCCGGCCTCGCGCCACGGCATGTGCTGGTCGACGCCAACCTCGATCTGTCCGCCCGCTACGGCGTGCACGGCTATCCCACCACGCTGTTCCTCGACGCCGACGGCATTCTGCGCGACCAGGTGATGGGCGAGCTCTCGCGCGCCACGTTGGCCGATCACTTGGAACGCATCGCGCCGCAGGCGGCGCCACCCCGGCACTGATGTCTGGCCGGGGTGACAGCGCGGCGTGCCGCGCTCAGTTCGCGCCCGCTGCCGGGCGCCGCTTCACGTAGGTGTCGAACAGCTCGTCGATGCGGCGGTATTCGTCGTACCAGTCGTCGGCGTGCTCGAAGCCGTGGCGTTCCAGCGGGTACAGCGAGATCCAGAAGTTGCGCTTGTGCAGTTCGACGAAGCGCTGGTACAGGCGGATGGAGTCGCTGGCCAGCACGTTGTCGTCGATCAGGCCGTGCTCGATCAAGAGCGGATCGCGCAGGTTCTGTGCGTATTCGATCGGCGAGCTCAGCTGGTACGCCTCGGGGTCGAGCTGCGGGTCGTTGAGGATGTTCGAGGTGTATTCGTGGTTGTAGGTGGCCCAGTCCGCCGGCGGGCGCAGCGCGGCGCCCGCCGCGAATTCGCCCGGCGCGCGCAGCAGCGCCATCTCGGTCATGAAGCCGCCGTAGCTGCCGCCGTAGATGCCCACGCGCCTGGGATCGACGCCGTGGTTTTTCACCAGCCACGCCTTGCCGTCGAGCAGGTCTTCCAGTTCGGGGTGGCCCATGCGGCGGTAGATCGCGGTGCGCCAGTCGCGGCCGTAGCCGGCGGAGCCGCGGTAGTCCAGGTCCAGCACCACGTAGCCTTGCTGCACCAGCAGGTTGTGGAACATCTGTTCGCGAACGTAATACGTCTCCTGCTTCGACACGTCCTGCAGGTAGCCGGCGCCATGCACGAAGATCACCGCGGGGCGCGAGGCGGGCGCATCGGCCTCGTTGGCGGGCCCGTAGTACTTCGCATGGATGACGCCGGCGCCGTGCGAGGACGGCACCGCGACGAACTGCGGGGCGATCCACGCGCGTGAGGTGTAGGCCGGCTTCATCGTGTCGGTGAGCTCGCGCGGCGCGCCGCCGGATGAAGGCTGCACGGCGAGCTGGCTGAGCCGGTACGGCGCCGAGTGCAGCACGGCGAGCTGGCTGCCGTCGGGCGACAGGGTGTAGCCGTCCACGCCTTCGTACTGCGTGACGCGGCTGAGCGCGCCGCCGCTCGTGGGCACGCGGTAGACGTCGTAGCTGTACGGCGCCACCCGGTTCGCCAGCAGGTAGAACCATTGGCCGTCCGCGCTGAGCCGGGGTTGGCTGACCTCGAACTGCGCGTTGTCGGTGAGCGCCTTCGCCTTGCCGTCCAGCGGCTTCACGTAGAGCCGCGACCAGCCGCTGGCTTCGCTCAGGTACCACAGCGTGCGGCCGTCCTTGAGCCAGCCGAAGTCGTTGAAGCTCCAGTTGATCCAGGCGTCGTCGTGCAGGCGGTCCTGCGGCACCAGCGCATGCTTCGCGAAGTCCACGCTGGCGATCCAGCGGTCCTTGTTGTCGAGCGCGCGCAGCTGCACGGCCACCTGGCTGCCGTCTTCGTTCCACGCGGCGCCGCCGCCGTTGCTGTCGCTGTCGGGAACGAGCGCGATGCTGACCGGGCGCACCGCGGGCGCGGCGAGCGCCTTCGCCTCGTCGGCGTGGCCGGCCTTTTCCAGCGCGGCGATGGTGCGCTCGCGGATCGCCTTCAGCGGGTCGTCCTTGATGCCGGGCAGGTTGTCGGTGGCGAGCGGCCACGCCTTGTGCGCAGCGAGGTCGAGCAGCAGCAGCGACTGCGGCGCGGGATCGTTGCGGCCCACGTACTTGCGCGCCGGCTGCAGCTCGGTGTAGCCCGAGTCGGTGACGTAGTGGATCACCCCCGGCGCCTTGCCGTCGTCGTGGTGCGCGGGCGCGGTGACCACCAGCATCCAGCGGCCGTTCGGCGACAGTTCGGTGTCCACCGCCTTGATCTTGTCGCCCAGCCAGAACGGCTGCGGCGCGCGGCCGGTATCGGCGGCTGCCAGCGCCTCTTGCTGCGCGCGCTGCGCGTCGCGGTCGGCCTTGATCTCGCGCAGCGTGCTGAAGAGTTCAAGCTGCTTGCGTTCCAGCGCGTCGGGCTGCTTCGCCTGCGGGTCGTCGGCGAACTTCAGGATCGCCGCGGGCGCGGTGACGCCGCTGGCGAGGTCGTAGCCGTACCAGTCGTTGCCGTCGCGGAATTGCAGCGCGCGGCCGTCGGCGGAGAACTGCGGCGAGGATTCCTTCTGCGGCGTGCGCGTCACCTGCACGCGGCGGCCGCTGGCGAGATCGACGAGGAACACGTCGCCGTGCAGGATGTAGGCGGCGTGCGTGCGGCTGCGGTCGAACACCGCGGGGCCGTCGGCCTGCGCCATCGCGGCGGGATCGAGCCTGGTCGCCGCGCCGCCGGCCGCGCTCACGCGGTAGAGCTCGCGCACGCTGTCGCCGTCGCGCTTCAGCGCGTAGTACAGGCTGCGGCCGTCCACGCTCCAGTACGGGTTTTCCACCGCGTGGCCGATCCAGTCGGGGCTGGCCATGATGGTGGCGAGGTCCAGCGGCGTGGCCGCGATGGCGGCAGCGGGCAACGCGGCGAGGGCGATCAGCCCGGTGAGCAGCAGGCGGCGCATGCGGGTTCCTTGCGGCAAAAGGAAATCAGCATAAACGAGTCCGCGGCACGCGCGGCCGGCCCAGTGCCGTTAGTCAGGTGCGCCTTGCAATGAGTGCGGGAGTACGCTCGAACGTCACCGACCCATCGGAGAGCCCGCATGCGCCGCGTCCTTGCCCTTTCCCTCGCGCTCCTCGCCGGCGTGGCGGCCGGCGCCGCCGATGCCCGGCAGGTGCCCGCGCCGCCGCGCCACGACGTGTCGCTGATCGGCGAACCCATGCCGCAGCCGCCAGCCTCGCCGCGGCACGACGACGCCAGCGTGCTGCACGGCGTGCGCGTGGCCGATCCGTATCGCTGGCTGGAAGCTGCCGACCAGCCCGCCGTGCAACAGTGGATCGCCGCGCAGAACCGCTACACCGATGCCGTCGTGGCGGCGATGCCCGACGGCAAGGCGATCAACGCGCGCGTGCAGCAGCTGGCGACCACCTCCGTCACGCGCTCCTCGCCGTGGCTGGCGGGCGGCACGCTGTTCTACCTGCGCGAGACGCCGCCGCAACCGCAGCCGCAGCTGGTCGCGCAGCCGTGGCCGGACGGCGCGCCGCGCGTGCTGGTGGATCTCAACGCGAACGGCGGCCACACCGCGATCACCGCCTACTGGCCTTCGCCCAGCGGCCGCTACCTCGCCTACGGCACCGCCGAGGGCGGCAGCGAGCTCACCACGATCCACGTGCTCGACGTGAAGAGCGGCCGGACCCTGCCCGACGCCCTGCCCGCGGCCGGCGGCGGCACCTCGCCGCAGGGCCTGGCCTGGGATGCGGACGAGCGCGGCTTCACCTACGTGCGCTTCCCGCTGCCGACGAAGGGCGGAGAAGTCGTGCAGTTCCACGCCGCGCTGGTGCATCACGTGCTCGGCGAGGCGGCGGCGCGGGACGTCACCGTGTTCGGCAAGGATTTCTCCAAGATCGCCGAGTACCGCCTGCTCTCCTCGCCCGGCGCGAAGCAGCTCGCCGTGCTGGCGAACGCGGGCGACGGCGGCCCGGCCGAAGTGTGGCTGCGCGACGGCGCGGCGTGGAAGCGGCTGCTCGGCGATGCCGCCAACGTGCGCTTCGCCCACTGGATCGGCCAGCGCCTGGTGGTGGCGAGCTTCGCCGGTGCGCCGCGCGGCAAGCTGCTCGCGGTGGACGCGAACGGCAAGGCGACCGAGCTGCTGGGCCAGCGCGAAGGCGCGCTGCAGCGCGTGCTGCCGATCGCCGACGGCTTCCTCGTGGTGCGCAGCTGGGGCCCGGACTGGTGGGTGGAGCAGTACGACCGCGCCACGAAGCTGGTGCGCCGCCTGCCGCTGCCCGCGCACGGCATCGGCCTCGGCGGCATCGCCAGCGAGGCAGGCCAGGCGCATGCGCTGATCGACTACAGCGGCTGGACGCTGCCGCCGCGCTGGGTCGATTACGACGCGCAGGCCGGCACGCTCAAGACCGTGTTCGAGCAGCGGCCTGCCGCCGACTATTCGAAGATCGAGGCGCACCGCATCGACGGCACGTCGAAGGACGGCACCAGGATCCCGGTCACCGTGCTGGCGATGCAGGGCGTGACGCCGAACGGCCAGCGGCCCGCGATCCTGTACAGCTACGGCGGCTTCGACATTCCGGTGGCGCCGCATTTCGTGGGCGCCGAGCTGGCCTGGCTGGAGCGCGGCGGCGTGCTCGCCTACGCCAACATCCGCGGCGGCAACGAGAACGGCGAGCTGTGGCACGCGCAGGGCCAGCAACTGCACAAGCAGAACGTGTTCGACGATTTCCACGCCGCCGCCATGGCGCTGATCGACACGCACTGGACCGACCGCGCGCACCTGGGCGCGCTGGGCGGCAGCAACGGCGGCCTCTTGATGGGCGCGCAGATCGTGCAGCATCCCGGCGACTACCGCGCGGTGGTGGCGCAGGTGGGCATCTACGACATGCTCCGCCACGAGACCGAATCCGCCAACGGCGCCTACAACATCCCCGAGTACGGCAGCATCGCCGATCCCGCGCAGTTCAAGGCCACGCTGGCGTACTCGCCGCTGCAGCACGTCGAGCCGCGCACCGCCTACCCCGCCGTGTTGCTCACCACCGGCGTCAACGACCCGCGCGTGTCGCCGTGGCAATCGCGCAAGTTCGCCGCCGCGCTGCAGGCCGCCACCAGCTCGCAGCGGCCGATCCTGCTGCTCACCCGCATGGACGCCGGCCACGGCTTCGGCGCGCCGTTCTCCCAGCGCGTGGGCAACACCGCCTTGATGCTGACGTTCTTCGCGCAGGAGCTGGGCTTGCCGGCGGCGCCCTGACGCGGTTGCCCCCTGCGACGCGCCTGCGGCATGCTGGCTGCACGCGCGGTGCGGGGGCATCGGCGTGCCGAGGGGGAGCTCGATGAAGATGGCGACGATCTGCGCCGGGTTGCTGGCGCTGGCTTGCATGTGGCCCGTGCGTGCCACCGAGGTGCGCGAGCAGACGTATTCGGTAGGGGCGGATGTGGACGCGCAGGGCCGGGTTGTCGCTACCCAGTTCGAGGACGGCGTACCGGCATCGGTGACCAAATTGCTTGCGGCGGCCGTACAGCAGTGGCACTTCGTCCCGGCCAAGGTCGATGGCCAAGCCGTGCCGGCGCATACCTTCATTTCGGCGAAGCTGCACGCCACGCCGAATGCGCAAGGCAACTACAACCTGCGCATCAGCTATGTGGGCAATGGGCCGCGCCTGGACCGCCAGAGCGTGAAGCCGTTCTACCCGATGGATGCGATTCGCGCGCGCCAGTCGGCCTTCGCCCTGCTGGATGTCACGGTGCAGCCCGATGGCAGCCTCACCGACGCCAAGGCCAGCAGCCAGTTCGAAAATTGGCCTCTGCTGCCTTCGTTCAAGCAATCCGTGCTGGCGTTGGCGGAGCAGTGGCGGGCCGTGCCCGAGCAGGTGAACGGACACGCAGTGGCCACGCACATGCGCGTGCCGATCAGCTTCATGCTCGACCCGCCCACGTTCACGCACCAGCAACTCAAGATGCTGCGTGCCTATGCGCGCAAGGAACAAGCAGCGAACGAAGCTCCGGGCATTCCCTTGCCATCGGAACAGGAAGTGGCGCTCGACAGCCCATTGCAACCGCAGTCGGTTGCCGCCATCGTCGGCGCTCCCTGATCCGTCCGAGCACGCCATGTCCACCCTCCTCCCCGCCGTCGAACACGAAACCGCCGCCAGCCCCCGCTACAGCATCATCTGGCTGCATGGCCTGGGCGCGGACGGCCACGACTTCGCGCCCATCGTGCCGGAGCTGGTGGCGGCGGACTGGCCGGCGCTGCGCTTCGTGTTCCCGCATGCGCCGGTGCGGCCGGTGACGATCAACGGCGGCATGGCGATGCGCGCGTGGTACGACATCGCCGGCTTCGATCTGCTGGCGCAGCAGGACGAGGCGGGCATCCGCGCCTCGATTGCCGCCACCGAGGCGCTGATCGCGCGCGAGAACGCGCGCGGCGTGCCGGACGAGCGGATCATCCTCGCCGGCTTCTCGCAGGGCGGCGCGATCGCGCTGGCCGCGGGCCTGCGCCATGCCAAGCGTTTGGCCGGCATCGTGGCGCTGTCCACCTACCTGCCGATCGCCGACACGCTGGCCGCCGAGCGCAGCGCGGCGAACGCGGACGTGCCGATCTTCCAGGCGCACGGCAGCTTCGATCCGGTGGTGGTCCCGCCGCGCGGCAGCGCCAGCCGCGACCTGCTGCAGGCCCTGGGCTACCGCGTGGACTGGCACGTCTACCCGATGGCGCACGCGGTCTGCGCCGAGGAAATCGCCGATCTGCGCACATGGCTCTCGGAGAGATTCGAAGCCTGAGAGGCCCACGTTTCGGCCACGCCGGTTTCTCGCGGTATCGTGCTTTCTCGAGTCCCGAGTCCCGAGTCCCGAGTCCCGAGTCCAAGGCATACTGCGCGCATGCGCCCTGCCCTGTTCCACGCCAGCGACGAACCCAGCCCGCTGCCGGACTTCTGCAGCCTGCCGGTGCTGTTCACCCTGCTGGTGAGCGGCGCGCTCGCCGCCACCGTGGTGTGGCTGGCCGCGGGCGACCATCGCGACCTCGCCGGCTACAGCGTGGGCATCCTGTTCGTGACCTGGCTGGCGCTGGTGATCGGCGTGGTGCTGTGCCTGTCGCGCGCGTGGCTGCAGCGGCTGCCGGGGCACCTGCCCTACCTCGCCGCGTGGCTGCTGATGATGCCGATCGTGGGCGCGGCGAGCTGGCTGGCGCACGGGCTGGACGCGGCGCTGCAGATGGGCCTGCTGCACGGCGACGCACCGGCCTTCGTGCGCGACAACGTGCTGATCGCCGCCCTGCTCGGCGCCGCGCTGCTGCGCTACTTCTACGTCGCCGCGCAGTGGCGGCTGCGCCTCGCCGCGGTGAGCCGGGCGCAGGTGGAGGCGCTGCAGGCGCGCATCCGCCCGCACTTCCTGTTCAACAGCATGAATACGGTGGCCGCGCTGATCCCGGTCGATCCGGCGGCGGCGGAACGCACGGTGGAGAATCTCGCCGAACTGTTCCGCGCCGCGCTGGGCCAGCACGAGCAAGGCGACGGCACGCTGGGCGAGGAACTGGCGCTGATCGAGCGCTACCTCGCGATCGAGCAGCTGCGCTTGGGCGAGCGCCTGCGCGTGCGGCGCGAGCTGGACACCTTGCCGCGCGATTTCCCGCTGCCGCGCCTGCTGCTGCAGCCGCTGGTGGAGAACGCGGTGCGCCACGGCATCCAGCCGCTGCGCGAAGGCGGCGTGGTGATGCTGCGCGGCGAACGCCTGGGCGACGCCATCGTGATCGAGGTCGCGAACCCGCTGCCGCCCGAGCCGCCGCGCGGCGGCAACGGCCACGGCCTGGACAACGTGCGCCGCCGCGTGGCGTTCCGCTACGGCGCCGGCGCGGAAGTGGAAGCCGGTCCGCGCGGCGAGCACTACGTGGTGAGCCTGCGCCTGCCGCTACAGGCTCGGCCGTCGAAGGGCAAGGGAACATGACGATGCGCGTGCTGGTCGTCGACGACGAACCGCTGGCGCGCCTGCGCCTCGCCAGCCTGCTGGGCGAGTGCGAGGGCGCCGAGCTGGCCGGCAGCGTGGGCGATGGCGAGGCCGCGCTCGCCGCACTCGCCGAACTGCAGCCCGACCTCTTGCTGCTCGACATCAACATGCCCGGCCTCGACGGCATGGCGCTGGCCGCGCGGCTGGCCGGCCGCACGCGGCCGCTGGTGGTGTTCTGCACCGCCTACGAGAACCACGCGCTGCACGCCTTCGAACTGGCGGCGGTGGATTACCTCTTGAAGCCGGTGCGGCTGGAACGCCTGCGCGAAGCGCTGCAGCGCGCGCGCAAGCGGCTGGCGGAAACGCCGCGCGCCGCCACCGCCTGGCTGCACGCGCGCGTGCGCGACGAGCAGGTGCGCGTCGCGCTGGACGAAGTGATCTGCCTGCTCGCCGAGGAAAAGTACGTGTGCGTGCGGCACGCCGGCGGCGAACTCCTGATCGACGAATCGCTGCGCCAGCTGGAAGAAGCCTACCCCGAGCAGCTGATCCGCCTGCACCGCAACTGCCTGGTGCCGCCCGCGCGCCTGCTGGGCCTGAAACCGCTGGCCGACGGCCGCGTGCTGGCCCGCCTCGCCGGCACCGACTTCAGCCCCGAGGTGAGTCGGCGCAACCTGCCGGCGCTGCGGAAGCTGCTCAGGATGGGCTGAGCCGCGGCGCTTCGTCGCTGCCTGCGCCGTGGCCGCGGCATCGGCGACAATGGCGCATGAGCCAGACCATGGAGCCCGCATGACCCCGAACACCCTGCGCATCGCCACCCGCAAGAGCGCGCTCGCGCTGTGGCAGGCCGAGCACGTGGCGGCGCTGCTGCGCGCGGCTCATCCGGGGCTGGCGGTGGATCTGGTGCCGCTATCCACGCGCGGCGACGAGATCCTCGACCAGCCGCTGGCGACGATCGGCGGCAAGGGGCTGTTCCTCAAGGAGCTGGAGGTGGCGATGCTGGAAGGCCGCGCCGACCTCGCCGTGCATTCGCTGAAGGACGTGCCGGCGCAGCTGGAGCCGGGCTTCGCGCTTCCGGCGATCCTGCCGCGCGCGGATGCGGCCGACGCCTTCGTCAGCAACCGCTACGCCGACCTCGCCGCGCTGCCGCAGGGCGCGAAGGTCGGCACTTCCTCGCTGCGCCGGCAGGCACAGCTGCGCGCGCTGCGGCCGGATCTGGAACTGCTGGATTTGCGCGGCAATGTGGGCACGCGGTTGGCGAAGCTGGATGCCGGGCAGTACGACGCGATCGTGCTGGCCTGCGCGGGGCTGGAGCGGCTGGGCCTGGCCGCGCGCATCCGCAGCCGGCTCGCCGCGCCGGACTGGCTGCCGGCGCCGGGGCAGGCGGCGATCGCGATCGAGGCGCGCGCCGACCAGTCGGCCGTGCTGGCCCTGCTCGCCGCGCTGGACGATGCCGACACGCGGCAGGAAGTGGGCGCCGAGCGTGCGATGAACCAGGCGCTGGGCGGCAGCTGTACGGTGCCGGTGGGGGCGTGGTGCACGCTCACCGAACGCGGCCTGCACCTGCGCGGCCTGGTCGGCGACGCGGCCAGCGGCCGCCTGCTGCACGCGCAGGCGGAGGGCAGCGATGCCGAGGCGCTGGGCCGCGCGGTGGCGCAGGCGCTTTTCGCGCAGGGCGCCGCCGAGTTCCTCGGCATGGACGCCCAGACGGCCAAATGACAGGCTGAAGCGAAGGGCGCCCCCTCACCCCAACCCTCTCCCCCAAGCGAGCTTGGGGGAGAGGGAGAAGGGTGCGAGGCTTTCCCGAGTCCCGAGTCCCGAGTCCCGAGTCCCGAGTCCCGGCTCTTAGAAGCACCCCTTTCAAGGTGTTACCCGCCCCGATCTGAGCGCCCGCGCCGTCGCCACATGCGCTCGGGCGACAGCGCCGTCCACATAGTCTTTGGGCGCCTTCGGTTTGGGCTTGCGTATGCTGCTGGCCAAGGATTTGGGTTTGAGGCGTCTGGCCAAGGTCAGCAAGCGCTGCATGAGTTGCGGCGGCGACAGGCTGCCTGCGCAGGGGATGTGCTCTGCCGGCAAGGC
>OFTX01000351.1_pt1 | contig 25752 bp, 21 predicted proteins | sample 1775051 | NCBI WGS metagenome assembly OFTX01 (sample SAMN08195772, study PRJEB24354) | sludge metagenome | isolation source: sludge from phenol fed wastewater aerobic bioreactor A | place: India: Nagpur | collected 2016-09-15
GTTCTATCTCGACAAGACCATGATGGTGTTCGGCGACGCGAAGATGGTCGTAGAGGAGATGGTCAAGGCGGCCGCCTGATCGCCTGAAGCGGAGGCACGCAACGTTTGACGCGCAAGGGGCGCGCCGCGCTGTGCGGCGCGCCGGAGTCATTCCGATGGCTCGTTGGCTCACTTCCTCGCAGGGCACTAGCACATGAACGTATCGCTGAGACAACTCAAGGTCTTCATGGTCGTGGCGCGCAGCAAGAACTTCAGCCGCGCAGGCGCCGAGATCGGTCTGACACAACCGGCCATCAGTCGCTGTATCAACGAACTCGAAGGTCAGCTTGGCCTGCGTCTGGTCGATCGCACGACGCGCGAAGTCGCGTTGACCGACGCCGGCATCACCCTCGCGAGCAGCCTCGATCGCGTGCTCGACGAGCTCGAAATCGCGTTGCTGCAAACGCATGGCGCCGAAGCGCGCACCACGGGCCGCGTGCGCATTGGCGCGGCACCGACGATTTCCGCCACGCTCCTGCCGCGTGTGCTGCTGGCATCGCAGGCGACGTATCCCGACATTGCGCTCGCGCTCGTGGACCAGATGCAGCGGGCGGTGCTCGACAGCGTGCGGGCCGGCGACGTCGACTTCGGCATCGTGGTCGCCCCGCAGGGGGCTGACGATCTCACGACCGAACACCTGATGAGCGAGCCGTTCTGCCTGGTGTGCCGAAGCGATCATCCGCTCGCGGAGCAGGGCGCGGTGCACTGGTCGGAACTGTCTGGCGAAAACCTCGTGCTGCTCAATCAGAGCTCGGGCAGCCGGCCGCTGATCGACCGCGCGCTCACGACGCAAAAGGTCCAGGGCAACATCACGCAGGAGCTCGGTCACGTGAGCACCATTTTCCGCATGGTGCAGGAGGGCCTCGGCGTGAGCGTCCTGCCGCCGCTGGCATTGCCGTTGCCCGAGAACTCGACGCTGGCCGTGCGTCCGCTGCTGCCGGCGTTCGAGCGCAACATCGTGCTCGTGCGGCGCAAGAACCGCTCGCTCTCGCCGGTGGCGCACACCGTTTGGGAACTGATCCACCGTGTCGTGCGCGAGCGCAACAAGGGATTTGCGATGACGGCGGCGCGCGAGGTGGCTGCCCAGACCACCTCGACCGAATGAATCCGCGATTCGAATCAAGCACTTGCATCGATTCCTCGAGTACTTGTCCACAGACTTGAACACAAAATCTGTGGATAAGCGGGGGCGCGGGCAGGGTGATCTGCCCACGTGTGCCCGCGCCTGATGCCTTTGAGCGAAATTACCTTTCCGATCAATCGGTTGGCGGCACTGCGCAGTTCGTTGTCCACAGCTTTGTGAACAAAAACGGTGGATAAGTCTTCGCCGCCGTGCGCTCCCGCCCCTCGACGCCTGTCCCGACGGTCACGACATCGCGGGCCGGCGACCACTCCCCACAGCGCAACGTCGCATTGCCAAGATGCGCTGCCGCGCCGATGCCTAGGATGCCTCAGGGCCCCCTTCCGGCACCGGGTACGGCAGGTTGTGCCGTGACCCGGGGCTTCGTTCCCCGATCAGGAGTGTTCGATGTTTCCTTCCCTGCCGCCTTGCGCGCCATCAGCGTCATCCGGATCTTCCGCGCCTGCCGCACCGCCTTCTTCTCCCACACCCCCGGGCCTCGCCCCCATCGCCGATGCGGCGTCACATCAAGACGATACGCGGACGTACCCTGCGCAGGCATGCGCGCCGGCATTCGACCGCGAGGCCTGTTGCCAGCTCTGGCAATCGGACGTGGCGCACCTGCGCTGGCAATTCGCGGCGTTGCCGCCGTCGAGCACGCAGCGCGCCGCACTGCGTTCGGCGGCCGTAATGCCCGCGGGCAAGATTGCGGCGTTTCTCGAACCGCTGCTGGCCCGCGACCCGGCCGGGCGGGCGTTGGTCGGCGAGCACGAGCAACTGGCCTTGCGGGAGGTAATCCTGCTGCCGGCCGACCGGATCGGCATCGACCTGCTGCGAGACGCCGGGCTGTCGGAGGAAGCCGCGCATGATCTGTGCGACCTGCTCCAGGAAGCGCCCGAGGACGCGATCATGGAAGCGCTCGTCGAGTTCGGTGCATCGCCGTCTCCGCTCGCGACGTGGTGGGCGCAGGCGGCAACCTCGGTCGACGACGTCGGGGCGCGCGACGCTTGCCGTGCGCTTCGCGTATTGCAACTGGCGGGCTACCGCCAATGGCCCTTCGACGAGCCGATCTGGCGCGGGGCGGTCATGCTGGCGGCACGGGCGTTGCGGCTCGATCCCGTGTCCGGCGAGCCTCGCAACCCTTTCCTGGGGCGGGCTTTGCTCGATCTGCTGCCGCGCAATCCGCAGGCGCAACGGCTGATGACGACATTTACCGGCGAGCCCGTTCTGCTGTTCGCGATGCGCCACGGCATGCCGGCGGCGGCCGTCGACATCATGTTGTCGCTGGGGTTCGATCCCAATGTGCCGTCGCCCCATGCTTGCGCGGTGGCTGGCGACGCGGTGCCTGTCTTGCCGGAGGCGCGTGCGTTGCATTACGCGGCCATCCACGGGGATATTTCCACGCTCGGGTTGCTGGCCTGCCATGGCGTGGATGTCAACGCGCGGGACGCGCGCGGGTATCCGCCCATCCTGTATGCGAAAGCGGGCGCGGCGACGCTGCATGGCGGTAATCCGTCGACAATCGTGCGTATCGCGGGCCGCACCGACCCCAGGTTGCGCGACGATACGGCCGCGGTGGTGCGCATGTTGTTGAGCCTTGGCGCCGACCCGCGACTGTGCGGTCGCGATGGGCTGAGCGTCGGGCGAGCGTTGGTGCTCTCGGTCATGGCGGCGCGCGACGGCGGCGGGCGCGCGCATTGGCCGGCGTTCGAGGCGCTGGTCGTCAAGCTGTGCGATCTGGGCGTGCGCTTCGATACGCCGCATGGCTGTGGTGTACCCGAAGTCATGGCGTTCGCGGCGAGTCATGCGGCGGATCGTCCGGATGACGCCATCTGGTCGCTCGGCGAATTGTTGCGCAAGCTGTCCGCCTGGTAATCCATCGGCCGTCGCGACGCGGCGGCCGGCGTTCTCCCCACGCGTTTCCATTCATGTGGCAGTGCACGGCAATGTCACGCAGAGTGCGTTAGAATTCGCCTCAACGAGTTCCGCATCGCGCCGGGGCTGCCTCACGGTTCTTCTCTCACGACAACGCAGTGTTCTCTGCCGCGTCTTTCCGGTTCTTCTTGCGATTCCCATGACTTCTGACACGACGAAGCCACGCGGGGGCTTTTGGCCTGCGCGCGCGGCGACGATGGCCTTGCTGTTTTGCAGCGGTTTCCTGTATGCGACATGGGGCGTGCACGTCCCCACGGTGAAGGCCATGTTCGACCTGAACGATGCGAACCTGTCGGTGGCGATGTTCGCGGTCGCCGGCGGCGCGCTCCTGACCATGTCGCGCATGGCGCGCTGGGTCGGGCGCGCGGGCAGCCGCCGGGCGAGTCTGCAATCGGGCATCGCGCTCGCGCTCACGAGCGCATTCATTCTGTCGATGCCGAACTACTGGGGCCTCGTGGGCTGGCTCGCGCTCTACGGCGCGGCGAACGCCACGTACGACGTGGCCGTCAACGCACAGGCCGCGACGCTCGAAGCGCGTTACCGCAAACCGATCATGGCGTCGTTGCATGGCTGCTTCAGCCTCGGCGGCATGTCCGGCGCGATGGTCGGCGGCGCGTGGCTCGCGCATCAGGGCTCGCCGCAGTGGCACGTCGGTCTTGCCGCATTGGCGTGCGCTCTCGTGATGGTGGTCGGCGCACGCTATCTCCAACCGGACATGCTGCCTGGCGAGGCGCCGGTCGACGCAGGCAAGTCGGGTGATACGCCCGTGGCGCGCACGCCGCTGCCCGTGCTCGACGAGGCGGCGCGTCGCAAGTTGCACCGAAGGCTCACCGGCTTCGGCATTCTCGCGTTTCTCGGCCTCGTGGTCGAGGGCGCCATGTACGACTGGACCGCCGTGTACATGCGCGAGGTGGTGTCGGCGCAGGGCGCCTGGATCGGCGCCGGCTACGCCGCGTTCTCACTCGGCATGGCCGGTGGCCGCTTCGGGGGCGACCCCGTGCGCGCCCGCATGGGTGGGGCGCGCCTGTTGCGCGTGAGCAGTCTGGTTTGCGTGGGCGGAGTGTTGATGGCGCTGCTCTGGCGAGTTCCGGCGGCAGCCGTTGCCGGCTTCGCGCTCGCGGGGTTCGGACTCTCCAACGTCATGCCGGTCATGTTCGCGGCATCGGGCGAAGCGGCGCGCGCGGGCGGCATGGCGAGTGCCGAGGCGATCGCCGTCATGGCACGCCTGGCCTATCTCGGATTGCTCGTGGGACCGGTCGTGATCGGGGCAATGGCGCACGGCGTCAGTCTGCCGTTCGCGTTGGGTGCCGGTCTGCTCTGCATCGTGCCGATCGCGCTGCTTGCCCCGACGATGCTGGCGGGCGTCGACGCTCGCGCCGGGCATTGAAGCCCGGTCGCGTCAGACTTCCGAGCATGCCTGGCGCCGAGGCGCGCCAGGGTTATGTAAGTTACGTCAGGGTGACCGAGACCTCGCCGATCCCGTCGATGGTGCCGCGCAGCAGACCGGGGCCGCTCGCCGGAATCATCCCGACGTAGGAGCCGCAAGTCACGATCGCGCCGGCGCGCATGGTGATGCCGCGCTTGCCATTGTGGTTCACGAGCCACGTGAACAATTCGCGCGGATCGCCGCCGGTGTTGTGTCCCGCGCGCATTGGCGTGATCGCGGCGCCGTCGAGCGTGAACGACAGCTTCGGCTTCATGTATTCGAGCGAGCCCGTGTAGTCGCGACCGCTGCCAACGACCAGCGCGCCATTGTTCTGCAGATCGGCAAGCGCGAAGCGACTGTCCAGTCCGGTCTGGGCGAAGCGGCTGTCGGTGATCTCAATGGTGGTCAGCGTTTCACCAACAAAGAGCAGCGCGTCGCGTTCGTCATAGCGCCCCGGCTTGATGTCGCGCGCCAGTCGAAACGCGATCTCCAGTTCCAGCCCGGGGCGAAAAAAGTTGCCGAGCGCCAGCGCGCCGCCAGCCTCGCTGACCACCGACGCGGGAATCGGCGCGCAATTGTGCACGTCCATCGGCGATTTCGCGCCGACTTTCCACGCGGCAATCGTCTCGCCGAGCAGATCCAGCGTGCGCAATTGCACCGCGTAGGCCGCATTGGTGTCGACCGGCAGCCATGCGGCCGGCGCCGTTGCAATGGGCGTGTCGCCGCGGCGCGTGTCGGCCAGCAACTGTGCGAGCGATTCGACGGCGGGGGAAGTATCGAACATGGGCGGTGTCTCCGGAATTTGGGGTTGCGTGAGGCCGAAACGGCCGTGCGTCGGCAGCACATTGCCCCACATCCTATACAAGATCGCGGCGATATTGCGCACTGCAGCGAACTGTTGCGTACTCAGTGAAAACACCACCTAACATAGTCAAAGTGGCGCTGATCTGCGAGAATCGGACTTCGTAATATTTCGTAATATTTCGTGCGGCATGGCAGCGGTCGTGAGCGCCGTGGCCCGCGAAAGTGCAGTGCGTGCAGTCGATGACCTTCCCTTCAAGCGAACGACCTGGCCGAGCCTATGCACTCCGTGACCCTGAACGCCGTACGAGATCCCGCCGTCCACCCGCCGGACGACACGTCGCAACCCATTAGCCGACGCGCGTTGCATCTGGCTGTGATGGATCGTCTTCGCAGAATGATTACGGAGGGCATGCTGCCGCCCGGCGCCCACCTGAACGAACGCGCGCTCTGCGAACATCTCGGCGTCTCGCGCACGCCGTTGCGCGAGGCACTCAAGATGCTGGCCGTGGAGCGGCTCATCGAGCTGCTGCCCAATCGCGGCGCGCGGGTCGTCATGCTCTCGTCGTCGGACATCGCCGACGCCTTCGAGTTGCTCAGTGGGCTCGAAGCGCTCGCGGGCGAACTGGCCTGCGAGCGCATCACACAGGCCGAAGTCGACGAGATACAGGAATTGCATGACGCGATGGATGCCTGCCACGCCAATGGCGATCTGTCCGGCTATTTCGACTGCAACCAACGCATTCACGATCGCATCAATGCCGCCGCGCGGAATCCGTCGCTCACTCAGATGTATCAGTCGGTGAATGGCCGCCTGCAGGCGCTGCGGTTCGGTTCGAACCTGCACGCCGGAAAATGGGAGCGGGCCATCGACGAGCACGTCGCCATGCTCGACGCGCTGCATCGGCGCGACGGGGCTGCGCTCGGGCGTCTGCTGCGCGCGCACCTCAAGGCCAAGTGCGCCACCGTGCTCGCCAACAGGCGCGCCGCCGCCTGATCGGCGCGCGCTTGCCGGGTATCAGGCGGGCCGACGCATACTCACCAATCCCTCGTTGAGCATCGCCGCAACGTACGCGTCGGTCTTGCTGCGCAAGTGCGCTTCCATCAAGGTCCGCAATCGCTTGCCGTCGCGCCGACGCAGCAACGCGAGCATTTCCGCATGTTCGTCCACGGCCTGACGCCAGCGCTCCGGCGTTGGCGTCAGGCGCTCGCGCACGTGCCGAAGCCGTGCATTGAGATTGTGGAAATATTCGGCGAGCGGCGCGTTGTCCGCCATGCGCAGAATGCTCAGGTGAATCTGCTGGTTCAGTGAAAAATACGCCGCGTGGTCGGTGCGCACGTAGGCCGACTCCATGGCCGACTGTAACCGCGCCAGTTCGTCGAGGTCGGCGTCCGTCGCCTTCTCGCACGCCTGCTCGCCCGACAGGCCTTCGAGCACGGCCATGACCGCAAGCAGATTCACCACCTCGTCCACACTCACGCGCGCCACCCGGGCGCGGCGTGTTTCCGATATCTCCACGAGCCCTTCGTTCGCCAGCCGCTTGAGCGCCTCGCGCAGCGGCGTGCGCGATACGGCCAGCGCGTCGCACAGCGCGCGCTCCGAGAGCGGGGCGCCGGGGCGCAACTCGCCGCGCACGATGCGCGCCTTCAGGGCCTCGTACGCGGTGGCGTTGAGCGAAGCGGATGTGCTCATGCGTGAAGCTCGTCAAAAAATGGAATGCCAATTTTGATGAAGACGCGACACAACGTCAACGGGGGAGCGCTGAATTTCCCACGTTAACCCTTAATTCATCGATTCCTTCTTGCCAATCAGCCGCTGGAGATTCTATCGTTTACAAAAAATTGGTATACCAAAAATCTCTGACGGCCAACGGCCGGCAACGCAAGGAGGCAATGTGACATCGACCGTTCTGACCGAGCGGCTGGGCGCCATCGTGGTCGTCACGCTCAATCGTCCCGAGAAGCTCAACGCCCTGACCAAACCGATGTGGCAGGCACTCGGAGACACGATTCTGACGTTGTCCGAAACACCGGACGTGCGCTGCATCGTGCTGCGCGGTGCGGGACAGAAGTCGTTCGCCCCCGGCAACGACATCGCGGAGTTCGAGACGGATCGCGCCAACGTGGAGCAGGCGCGCGCGTACGGCGCCCTGATGCACCGCACCCTTGACGCGCTCACACAGTGCCCGGTGCCGCTGGTAGCGATGATTCATGGCATCTGCGTGGGCGGCGGCATGGAAATCGCCTCGGCCTGCGACGTTCGCATCTGCGGCGAGTCGAGCCGGTTCGGCGCGCCCATCAACAAGCTGGGGCTGGTCATGGCGCATGCCGAACTTTCGGGGCTCGTGCGTCTGCTGGGGCCGGCGCGGGCGCTCGAGATTCTGCTCGAAGGACGCATCTTCGACGCGCAGGAGGCGGCGCGCATCGGTCTCGTCACGCGTGTGGTGCCCGACGCCGATGTGACGCGCGAAGCCCTCGCCAGCGCGCAGCGCATTGCCGACGGGGCGCCGTTGGTCGCGCGCTGGCACAAGCGTTTCGTGCGCGAGCTCACGAGCGGCGAGCCGCTCACGCCGGCGCAGATCGACGAGGGCTTCGCATGCTTCGGCACGGCCGATTTCCGCACGGGCTATCGCGCCTTCCTTGCGAAGACGGCCCCGGTTTTCGAGGGGCGATGACATGCGCGAATCGACGACATCGACGAAATCGACGAAATCGACGGGACGGGTAAGCGGGCCGCTGCAGGGCGTCAAGGTCATCGAGCTGTCGCACATCATGTCGGGACCGGTGTGCGGGATGATGCTGGCCGACATGGGCGCGGACGTCATCAAGGTCGAGAAAATGGACGGCGACGATGCGCGCCGCTTCGCGCCGATTCTCTCGCATGGCGAGTCGGCATCTTTCATGATGCTCAACCGAAACAAGCGCGGCATTGCGCTCAATCTCAAGACGACGGGCGGCCAGGCGGTGCTGCGCAAGATGCTCGCGAGCGCCGACGTGGTGACGGAGAACTATCGCAAGGGCACGATGGAGAAGCTCGGCCTGGGCTACGAGACGCTGCGCGAGGCGAACCCCGCGCTCATCTATTGCGCCATCTCCGGCTACGGGCGCACTGGTCCGTGCGCCGACAAGGGCGGCTTCGACCTCATCGCGCAGGGACTCTCAGGGCTGATGAGCGTGACCGGGGAGCCCGGGCAGGCGCCCATCAAGGCGGGCTCGCCGATTGCCGACATCAACGCGGGCATTCTGGCGGCGCTCGGCATTTCCGCAGCCTACGCCCATCGGCTGCGCACGGGCCAAGGGCAGATCGTCGACACGTCGCTGCTCGAAGCCGGTTTCCAGCAGATGTACTGGGCGGCGGCCAACTTCTTCGCGAGCGGCGAGAATCCGCCCAAGCTCGGCTCGGCCAATCCGACGAGCACGCCTTACCAGGCGTTTCGCACGAAGGACGGCTGGGTCAACATCGGCGCGGCGAACCAGGCGAACTACGAGCGCTTGCTGCAGGTGCTCGACGCGCCCGAGATCGCGGACGACCCGCGTTTCGCGACCAACGCCGGGCGCACCGCGCATCGCGCCGAACTCGTCGAACGGCTTACCGCGTACCTCGTGCGCGATACCACGCGGCACTGGGTCGAGCGTCTGGACGCCGTTGGCCTGCCGGTCGGACCGGTGCTGTCGATCTCCGAAGCCGTCTCCCATCCTCAGATCGTGGCGCGCGACATGGTGGTGGAAACGGTGCACCCGCTGGACGGCACGACACGCAGCATCGGCCTGCCGATCCGCTTCTCCGAAACCCCGAAATGCACCGGCGGACCCGCACCGCGCCTTGGTGAACACACCCGTGAGGTGCTGGCCGAGTACGGATTCGACGCCGGGCAAATCCGCGAGCTGATGATGCAGGGAGCGGTGCACGCGCTGGAGGAGGGCACCTCGACGAGTGCGTGACGTACTCGTCCCGCCATGCATGCGGATTTTCCGCGTCTTGATTCGCGATAGCGAACTTCCCTTCCGTCGGCGGGTCGGTTTTTGAACGGGCGCAGGATTGGCCACCGACAAACCTGATCCGACGACGTCGTCGCAAGGAGGGAAGGCATGACCCCAGGCAGCATCTTTCGCGAACCCCGCTCATTACCGAGGCTTCCCGGGAGAGCCCGATGGCCGAGCGCGATCGACGCGCGTACCATAGGGCTCCATGCGCTCGCGCGCCCCCAGTCGCCGACGGGGGCCACGATCCTCTCCTGTTCGCGAGGTGAGCATGCCGGCACGTATTGAAGATTACGCAATGATTGGCGATTGCCGCAGCGCTGCGCTCGTGGCGCGCGACGGCTCCATCGACTGGCTCTGCTGGCCGTATTTCGATTCCCCCGCCTGTTTCGCGGCCCTGCTCGGCGGCGCCGAGCACGGCCGCTGGAAGCTCTCCCCCGACGATCCGCATGCGACCTGCACGCGGCGATACCACGACGACACGTTGATTCTCGAGACGCGCTTCGAGACGGTAGAGGGCTGCGTGGCTGTGATCGACTTCATGCCGCTGCGCGATGGCGCCGCGGATCTCGTTCGGCTCGTCAAGGGCATTCATGGCACCGTGTCGATGTCGATGGAGTTGATCCTGCGGTTCGATTACGGCGCGTCGGTGCCATGGTCGCGTCCGCTCGACGACGACGATCCCGCGGGCCCCGGCATGCGCCTGATCGCGGGCCCCGACAAAGTGGTGCTGCGCACCCCGGTGCCGATCGAGGACGTGCCCGGCCGGCTGCGCGCGCGCTTCGACGTGAACGCGGGCGAAACGGTACCGTTCGTGCTCTCGCGCGTGCCCTCGCATCACGCCGATCCGCGCGAGATCGATCCCCTGGCCGCGCTAACGGACACCGAGCGCTACTGGCGAACCTGGGCGAATCGCTGTCAGCTCGACGGTCGCTGGGCCGAGGCGATTCGCCGCTCGCTGATCGTGCTCAAGGCGCTCACGTTCGTGCCGACCGGCGGCGTGGTGGCCGCGCCGACGACGTCGCTGCCCGAGCAGCTCGGGGGAGAGCGCAACTGGGACTATCGCTACTGCTGGCTCAGGGACGCCACGCTCACGCTTCAGGCGCTGATGCTCGGTGGCTACTACACCGAAGCCACCGACTGGAGCCAATGGCTGGTGCGCGCGGTGGCCGGCGCGCCCTCGCAAGTGCAGATCATGTATGGACTGGCCGGCGAGCGGCGCCTGCCCGAATGGGTGGTCGACTGGCTGCCCGGCTACGAGGGGGCGAAGCCCGTGCGCGTGGGCAACGGCGCGGTCGGCCAGCTGCAGCTCGATGTGTATGGTGAAGTGATGGACGCCCTGCATCAGGCTCGCCTGGGTGGATTGCCGCGCGACGAGGCGACCTGGGAGGTGCAGACCAAGCTGGTGGCGCACCTTGAGACCGTATGGCGCGAGCCCGACGAGGGGATATGGGAAGTACGCGGCGGTCGACAACACTTTACGTATTCCAAAGTGATGGCGTGGGTGGCATTCGATCGCGCCATCAAGTCGGCCGAGCGCTTCGGATTGCCGGGGCCGGTCGATCGGTGGAAGCAGTTGTGCAAGGAAATCCATGCCGATGTGTGTGCTCACGGCTTCGACAGGGAGCGCAACGCGTTCATGCAGGCGTATGGTTCGTCCGAAATGGACGCGAGCGTGCTCATGATTCCGCTCGTCGGCTTTTTGCCGGCGGACGACCCGCGGGTCGTCGGCACGGTCGAGGCGGTCGAGCGAGAGCTGATGGAGGGTGGGTTGGTGCAGCGCTATCGAACGAGCCGTGTCGACGATGGCCTGCCGGCCGGCGAGGGCGCCTTCCTCGCGTGCAGTTTCTGGATGGTCGATTGCCTGGTGATGCTGGGCCGTCAGCGCGACGCCCGCGCCCTGTTCGAGCGCTTGCTCGCGCTGCGCAACGACGTTGGGTTGCTTGCCGAGGAGTACGACACGCATCATCAGCGTCAGGTTGGCAACTTCCCGCAGGCGTTCTCGCACATTGCGCTCGTCCACGCGGCGATCCGTCTCGACGCACTGGCCAGCGACGATCGGACGGACGGCGAAGACGGCGTCGCACCGGTCGATGAAGAACGCTTCGAGCACGTCGGATATCGGGCGATCCGCGCCTGATCGAGTTCCGGCGGCGGGCGGGGCAGGTCTGAGGTCCACGCGCTCTGCGCTCGAGTACGGAGAGCGGCAAGGAGTGCTGGGTGGGGTTAAAGGAATTCGATAAGGATGCCGTAATACCTTTCGAATCCTTACCAAAACTTACCGACCCTTTCACGGAGCTCTCTCCCCTCTGTATGGCGACCATCATTCCGATCAAGGGCAGTGCGACTTCCGGCCTGCTCGACGTATGGCAAGCCCACATTCAGCAACAGCAGGTCGACAAGGCGCAGGCGGCGGTCAGCACGTCGAACCCCGGCGGGCAATCCGATTCGGCCAATGCCGGCAGTGCTACCGGAGCGTCGGCGACGGGCAGCGCTGCCGCGGGCGGCCGCGACACGCGCGACGGCCGTGGCGATGGTGCCGATAGCGGTGGCGAGAACAATAACAACACCGATTCGCGCCGGATCGACGCCAATATGGTCGAGATGGTGCGTGGCGCACGCGACGGTGCGCGCCAGATGGGCAAGGCGGTAAGCGATGTCGGCGACGCCAGTGGCGCGGATCCCGTCGTGGCGCAGACCATCAAGAAGCTCAAGGCGATGCTCGCCAAGGTGATGGCGCAGCTAGACGCGGTGCGCAACAATGACCGCATGCCGCCCGATGAAAAGCTCCAGATGACGGCCAGCCTCTCGTCACAAGCCATGTCGATTCAGGCGCAGATTCTCGCGCTGATGAATCCGCTGCAGACGCGAGGCAGCAAGGTCAATACGACGGCCTGAGCCTTTCGCAAGCGGCCGACGGCGCGCGTGCACCGCTATTGGCGGTGCACGCGCGGTGGGTGCGACCGATCCCGAGTCGCTAGCGCATGGCTTACTTCTTCACCAGCGCGCACTTCGATTCGGCCAGCGGCGCGAATGCCTTGTCGGCCGGGATGGTCTCCAGAATCTTGTACAGATCCCACTCCGACTTCGATTCGGCAGGTGTCTTGACCTGTACCAGCAGCATGTCGTGGACCAGTTTGCCGTCGGCGCGAATCTGACCGTTGCGAATCACCGGGTCGTCGATCTTCATCGACTTGAGCTTGGCCATCACGGCGTCCGCATCATCGGTGCCCGCCGCCTGGACGGCCTTCAGGTAGTTCAGCACGGCCGAGTACACGGCAGCCTGCATCATCGTCGGCATTTTCTTGTGCTGCGCGTAGAAGCGCTGGGTGAACGCACGCGAGCGATCGTCCTGATCCCAGTAGAAGCCGTTGGTGAGAATCATGCCCTGGGCATTCTTCAGCCCCATGCCGTGGACTTCCGTAATGAGCGAGAGCAGCGGGGTGAAGACCTGTTTGCCGCCCTGGATCATGTTGAACTGGGACGCCTGCTTGACGGTGTTGAGCGTGTCCGTGCCCGAGTTCGCCAGCGCGATCACCTGGGCGCCGGACGTCTGCGCGCGCAGCAGATACGACGACAGGTCGGGCGAGTTCACCGGATGCTTCACCGAGCCGACGACCTTGCCGCCCTGGCGAGCGAGAATTTCACTCGCATCCTTCTCGAGCGCATGGCCGAACGCGTAGTCGGCAGTGATGAAGTACCACGACTTGAGTCCGCGCCGCAGCAGCGCCTGCGACGTCGAGTTCGCCAGCGCATACGTGTCGTACATCCATTGCACACTGTGCGCCGTGCACTGCTCGTTGCTGATGGCAGACGAGCCGGCGCCCGTCACGAGGGCGATCTTCTTCTTCTCGTCGGCAATCCGGTCCACCGCCAGCGCCACGTTGGAGAAGGTGAGGTCGGTGATCATGTCCACCTTGCCCCGGTCGTACCACTCGCGCGCGATGGTCGCGCCCGTGTCGGTCTTGCCTTGCGAATCGGCGGACACCAGCTCGATCGGGGCGCCAAGCACCTTGTGCTCGCGCGAAAAGTCGTCGATCGCCATCGACGCGGCCACCACGCTGCCTTTGCCGGCGTTGTCGCTCGACACGCCCGACAGATCCGTGAGCACGCCGATTTTCACGACGCCGTCGGAAACGTTGCCGCCCGGCGCGGCATGTGAAGCCGTCGCCGAGACGGCAGAGAGAACCGTGGCGCAGGCCGCCACGGTGATCGTGCGGCGCAGGTGGCCGGTGAAGCTGGACATGGCTTGTCTCCAATGTTCGAGTTATCGCGATCCGCCGGCCGTCGTCTCTCGTTATCGTGCTGGAGGCGTGAGCCGCCGGGTCTCGAACATCTTAAACATCACGTAATCGATTGCGCAATCCGTAATGCGCGAAGTGGGGCATCGGGTTTTCCTGACCTTTCGCGTTTGCCGGAATCGAGGTATGCCCGGGGACGGACGCGATCCCGTGGGACGGCATTTTCATCCGGTGAGAACGGTCGAGGTGGAATTTTGGAAATCCCGGACTTTAATTCAGGAATGCGACATAATTCCGCGTATTGTCGACGCCGGATATTTACAAGCGCGATTTCGCGCTTCCCCCCAGATGCCGACCGTTTTCCTGATCGACGACCATGCGATGTTCCGCGAGGGTCTCCTGCTGGCGTTGCGTGCGGGGACATCGGAACTCGATTTCGAGGCTTTCTCCGACGGCGAGTCGGCGGTAGCGGCGCTCGCCGGTCGCCCCGACGTGCGTGCCGTCATGTCGGACTATTACCTCCCCGATCTGGCCGGAGCCGCGTTGCTTGCCCGGTTGCGCGCCACACGTCCCGACCTGCGCCTGCTGGTGATTTCCGCGTCGGAAGACCGTCAGGATGTGCGCTCTGCGCTGATCGCGGGCGCGCACGGTTTCGTGCACAAGTCCGCCGACAGCCACACGCTGATCGGTGCCTTGCGCGCGGTGCTTCGCGGCGAGCGGTATTTCCCGGCGGGACTGGGGGACTGCGACGTCGAGAACGATGCGCTCGCCGGTCCCCGCACGCCTGGAGACGGCACGGAATTTTCCGACGATCGCTCGATCGCCGAGCGGCTTTCCGGACTCACGCCGCGCCAGCGCGAGGTTTTATTGCTGGTCTGCGACGGCTTGCGAAACGGTGAAATTGCTGCGCGGCTTGGCATGACGGAAAAAACAGTCAAGGCGCACGTGTCTGCCGTGCTGGCCGGACTGGGAGCGCTCAATCGCACGCAAGCGGCCACGCTTGCACGGCGCGGTGGGCTTCTCGGCAAGCCCTCCTGAGGTTTCAGGCGTCGCGCACGATATCCTGAGGGCTGGACTGCGCGCCAAGCGTCTGTTCGATTGTGCGGCGCAGCAGTTGAGCGTCCACCGGCTTGTGCAGCAATGGCCATGCGCGTGCCGACGCTTCCACGAGGCGCTGCGGATCGGTGTCCCCACTCATCAGAATCGCCGGAATGGAGTCGTCGCCGAACTCTTCGTGCAGACGATCGATCGCGTCGATGCCCGTTTCGTGGTCGCGCAAGCGGAAGTCGCTGACGATCAGGGCCGGCCTCGCTCGTGCCGCCACGGCGGCGAGCACGATCTCCTCGCCGCTGGCGCCCCTGACCGTGCGATAACCCCAAGTGTCGAGCAGCAGACAGAGCCCGTGAAGGTTTTCCGCGTCGTCCTCGATCACGCAAATGAGGGGGCCGTCGATTTGCCCCGATCTGTCATGTGACGAGAGCCCGCCTGATGGTGCCTCGTGTGCGGGACGCACCGCCTGAGCGTCGGCAATCGGCACGCGCAATCTGAAGACACTGCCGCGCTCCGGCACGGAACGCACGGTCAGCGGGTGGTCGAGCAAATCCGCGGTGCGCCGTACGATGGCCAACCCGAGGCCCAATCCCTTCGATCGATCGCGTTCCGGGTTTCCGACCTGATGAAACTCCAGAAATATCTTGTCGAGATCGGTGTCGGAGATGCCGACGCCGGTGTCCCAGACTTCGATGAGGATGTGAGGCCCGCGTCGACGCCAGCCGATGAGCACGCCGCCTCGCATCGTATGGCGAATGGCGTTGTCGAGCAGGTTGCGCAGTACGCGTTCGAGCAACACCGGATCGGAACGCACGGCGACCGCCTCGCTATTGCGGGCCGCGTGAACGCGCAGGATCAACCCTTTCGCTGCCGCTTGCGGTGCATATTCCAACTGGAGTTGATCGATGATCGGCGCAAGTCTCAGGGCTCGGGGTTTGGGCTGGATCACGCCGGCATCCAGCCGTGAGATGTTGAGCAGCCCGTCGAAGAGTTGTCCCATTGCGAGGGTCGCGCGACCGATGTGGTCGACCAGTTGGCGGCTGCGCGCGTTGAGTTGCTGCTCGCGCAGCACGCCGACATAAAGGCTCAGGGCATGCACCGGTTGCCGCAGATCGTGGCTGGCGGCGGCAAGAAAGCGAGATTTGGCCAGATTGCTGCGCTCGGCGGCGTCGCGCTCCACGGCGAGCCGCGCCATCAGGTCGTCGTTCTCGAAGCGCATCGAAAGCGAGTCGATTTGCGTGAGGTACATCCGGTAGGCAAATGCGAAGGTGACCGCCAGATAGACCGACCCCGCAACCGCGAGCGTGGTCGGAATGGTGCCGCCAAGGGCGGCCAACGCGACGAAACTGGGCGCGTAGTAGGGCACTTCGAACGCCAGCAACACCGGTGGATGTATACAGTACGCGTAGATCGCGCCGGTGCCCAGCGTGAGCAGCCCGACGATGAGGAACGTTTGCTGGGCGGCGGGCGCCTGCCAGAGCCAGACGGCGAGCGGAACGCCCCAGAGCAGGCCCGCGGCGAGCGAGCCGACGCGCACCCGCCAGTCCCACCGTCGGACTGCAGCGATGTCGACGCCGCCGGTGTCGGCGCGGCTTGCACGCTCCTTTCGGCGGCGGCGTACGCCGGGATACATGACGAGGGCCGATGCGCGCCACAGGGTGAGCACCGCCTGCGCTCCGGCCCAGAGCAACAGATCCCGTAAGGGAAATACCTCGTGCAGCACGGCCACGATCAACCATACCGTCAGGAATGAACCGGCCAGCGAGACCGGCAAATTCGCATGGAGCGCAGCCAGACGCGCGACATAGACGTCCGTCGCGTGGGTATCGAAAGGGGCTTTGCCAGTCTGGGACGGCGGCCTCGGCGCATGGGCCGGGGGCGGGGTGGTGTGAGGGTTGGAGGACGGCGAGCGGCTCGACGGAGCGTCAGGAGCGTGTGATGTCACGGAGCGGGCTTCAATGGGCCGTTGCGCGTCGGGAAGTTGCGGCTTCGGATAAGTCTCGAGTCTCCCACGGAAATTTCCGCGGCGCATGGGACTTTAGTCCAATGCGGGTGTCCGGTGCTGGCACCCGGATTTCGCCAGGTCCCCGGACGGCCGCACCGTTGCCTACCGTTGCCCACAGTTGCCTTTACCGCGACCTGTGCCGTCACCTGCGCTGCCGTTCAGTCCTGGCAGCGAGGTGTGGATCCCGCCCCCTGGGCACTGGTCGCGATGGCGCGGCTAATCCCTTCGGCCAGCCGGTCGACGAGCTTGCGCTGGGCCGCGACCACCTCCGCCACGCCGCCGCTGGCGGGCTCGGTGCCCGCGAAACGGCACGTGAGCACGAGGTCGCCCGGCGCGCGGCGAACACTCCACACGGCCGTCAGTGCAGCCTGCTCGCCAGGGACGGACTCGAACCGCTGCACCGAAGTCGACACACGGTATACGGTCAGAACGTCGGCGCGCGGCAGCCCGTAAACATCCATCGCGCCAAGGCGCTGCGTCAGGTCTCGCGAGATCGTCGAGGTGAGTTCGGTCTTGAGCGGTGCCGACCAGCGCGACGCCTCCAGAATATCCACGCGACCGCCGCCACGCGTGATGACGATCTGCGGCCGGTCGACCTGCTCCGGCACGGCAACGGGCGAGACTTCAACAGCGTATGGCGCGGCCGGCGCCTCGGCGCCGATCGTCCGGGCGCCGGAAGTGCCGGAAGTGCCGGAAGTGCCGGAAGTGCCGGAAGTGCCGGAAGTGCCGGAAGCCGTGGGCGTGCCGGGGAGGCCGGGCGCATCGCTGAGCGTGTAGAACGTGGGCGTGGGCGACGCGCAGCCGGCGAGCGCGGCGGCAAGCGTCGAGGCGAGCACGGCGAGGGCGCGAAGGCCTGCCGGCCGTCGGGCGGCGCGTTGGCGCGGGCTGCGAATCATCTCGTTCGGCCTGGTCATGGTTGCGGATCCTTCGGTTTGCCGCGCAGCAATGCCTCGGGATGCTGCTGCAAGTAATCGGCGAGCGTGTTGAGCGAGCGCAGCGTCCTGGTCAGTTCCTGCATGGCCTGACGCACGTCCTGCTGAACCGGCGAGTCTTCGGAAAGCGTGCGCTCGGCGGCGCCGAAGCTCTTCTTCGCCTCGCCCAGGGTGGCCTTCGCCTCGGGCGCGATTTCATTGTCGAGCTGACGGAACAGCCCTTGCGCGCTCTCGAGCGTCTTGTCGAGCTTGCGCAGCGACGCGTCGAGATTCTGGCCGATGCTGTCGAACGGAATCTTGTCGAGCTTGCTGGCGATGTCGGCGATCTGGAGCTGCAACTGGTCGAGCGTGTTGGGCACTGTCGGCATGACGAGCACGTTGTCGACTTCTTCGGCCTTGGCCGGCTTTGCATTTGGGAAAAAGTCGAGCGCCACGTACAACTGACCGGTGAGCAGGTTGCCTGTGCGCAATTGCCCGCGCAGGCCCCGCGAGACCAGCGCGTTGAGGATCTGGCGGCTGGCGAGTTCGTTGGGCGGAAGGTTGTTCTTCGGGTCGCGGCGGCGCAGACGGTCCGGGTATACCATCACGGTGACCGGCATGTTGATCTGCTTGGTGGCCGCGTCGAATTCGACCCCGATCGACGTGACTTCGCCGAGCGTAATGCCACGGAAGTCCACCGGCGCGCCCACGACGAGGCCGCGCAGCGACTGCTGGAAGCGGAACACCACCGTGACCGGATGCGTGTCCGGGGCCTTCATGGCCGTGGCCTCGTCGGGCGCGAGCCGGAATTCCTGACCCGCCTTCGCCATCACGCCCGCGCCCGCATCGTTGGGCGCCTGGAAGGCGATGCCGCCGATGACCACCGACGCCAGCGATTGTGTGTTGACCTGGAAGCCGCTCGAGTCGAGCCGCAGGTCGATACCGCTCGCATGCCAGAAGCGGGTGTTCGAACCGACGTACTGGTCATACGGCGCCTGCACGAAAATGCGCAGCGTCACGCCCTTGCCGTCCGGGTCGAGCGAATAGGCTTCGACCTGACCGACCTGAATGCGGCGGTAATAGATCGGCGACCCGATGTCGAGCGAGCCAACGTCGCTCGCGTGCAGCACGAACGGCTTGCCGGGCTGCCCGCTGGAGACCACCGGCGGCACCTCCAGGCCGGTGAAATGGGAGACCGATTCCCTGGACTTGCCGGCATCGGCACCGATGTAGGCGCCCGAGAGCAATGTCGACAAACCGGAGACGCTGCCGCCGGCCACGCGCGGGCGCACCACCCACCAGCGCGAGTCCTTGACGGCGAAGCGCTTGGCGTTCTTGGTCAGATCCACCGTCACACGCACGTGCGAGAGATCGTCGGAGAGTTCGATGTTCTTGACCGTGCCGATGTCGACTTCCTTGTACTTGACCTTGGTCTTGCCCGCCTCCAGGCCCTCGGCGGTCTTGAAGTCGATGACGACGGTCGGCCCGCGCTCGATGAGCGCCTTGGCCACGAGCGAGAGCCCGATCACGGCGGCTACCAGCGGAATCAGCCAGACGAGCGACGGCGCCCAGCGCTTGCGCGGCTCGATGGTCGGTGTCGGCAGCTCGCTTGCCTCGGGCGGCGGCGCCTTCGGGGCTTGCGGGTCGTTCGGTTCAGTCATGGTCGTCCTGTTCGGTATCGTCGTCGCGAATCTGATCCCAGATCAGCCGGGGATCGAACTGCATGGAGGCCAACATCGTGAGCACGACCACGGAGCCGAACGCCACGATGCCCGGGCCGGCCTGGATGACGGCCAGCGACTGAATGTTGACGAGCGCCACCATCAGCGCGACGACGAAGACATCGAGCATCGACCAGCGGCCGATGAACTCGATCATGTGATACAGCCTGGTGCGTTGATGCGGTTTCCAGCGCGCGCCGCGCTGCGCGGTGAAGCACAGCAGCGACAGGGCAATGAGCTTGAGCATCGGTACGAGAATGCTCGCCGTGAACACGACGATGGCCAGATCGTACTCGCCGCTGGTCCAGAAATAGATGACACCGCTCATGATCGTGTCGCTCGAATTTCCGAGCAGCGAGCGCGTCTGCATCATGGGCAGTACGTTGGCGGGAATGTACAGGATCGCCGCCGCGATGAGCAAGGCCCACGTGCGCGCAAGGCTGTCCACCTTGCGTTGGTGCAGCACGGCGCCGCAGTGCGGGCACCGTTCCTTCTCCACGGTCTTCACCTCGCGGGAGAGTCGCCCGCAAACGGTGCAGGCGACAAGTCCGGCGGCCTTGGCCGAGAGATATTTCATCGCGGCACCCGCGACGGGGCGGCACCGGGCGCATTCGGGTCCGGCGTGTGGTCGATGACCAGCCATAGATTGCGCAGATCGTACGACAACACCATGGCGAGCAACACGGTGAGCGCGCCGAATGCCCACAGCGCAATGCCCGGCAGCACGCTCGCCATGGCCGAGAGTTTGACCAGCGAGACGAGCACGCCAAGCATGAAGACCTCGATCATGCCCCACGGCCGGCAGAATTCGATGGCGCGCATCACATGGAACACCGCGTACGGCCGACGGCCGACCGACAGCGGCGCGATCAGGTGCACCAGGGCAACCAGTTGCGAGAGCGGGAAGAGCACGGTCGTGGCGAAGACCAGCAGCGCGACCAGCCACATGCCTTCGCGATACAGGGCCCAGGCGGCGCCCACGAGCGTGGTTTCGGTGTAGATGCCCTGCACCTCGATTTCGACGATCGGGAAGGCGTTCGCGATGGCGAACACGATCAAGCAGGTCAGGGTGAGCGCGAGCACCCGCGAGAGGCGCAGGTCGGGGGCGCGGTAAAGCACCGAGTGACAGCGCACGCATCGCGCCGTCTCGCGCGGCGGCAAGTCCGTGCGGCGGTGCAGCGTGTCGCAGTTCGGACAGGCGATCAGGTCCGTCACATCATCTTCTGGGGGCAATGTGTCCATTACCGGGGACGGTGACCAAAGTGACGCTCAGAATACCAAAATGTCAAGGAAGTTCCCAATAATCCGGGTGTGGCGCAACATGAGGCATGGTTTGTGCTAAGTCGCGGAAAACGTAGGCACTTTGCTCTATACTCAACGCACTCCCGCAAAGCTTCCGAAAATTTGAGGAGAATTCCCCCATGCTAAATATGTCCAGGCGCCAGTTCCTCAAAGTGAGTGGCGCAACGCTGGCAGGGTCCAGCCTGGCGATGCTCGGGTTCGCGCCCGACGCGGCGCTGGCGGAAGTCCGCCAGTTCAAGCTCGCGCGCGCGACCGAAACGCGCAACACTTGTCCGTACTGTTCCGTGGCCTGCGGCCTGCTCATGTACAGCTACGGCGACGGTGCGAAGAACGCGAAGAAGAGCGTTTTTCACATCGAAGGCGACCCGGACCATCCGGTCAATCGCGGCACGCTGTGCCCGAAGGGGGCCAGTCTCATCGACTTCATCCACAGCCCGAACCGTCTCACCCACCCGGAATACCGCAAGCCCGGCTCCGACAAGTGGGAGCGGATTTCGTGGGACGATGCGCTCGACCGCATTGCGAAGCTGATGAAGGACGACCGCGACGCCAACTTTGTCGAGAAGACGGACGATGGCCTGACGGTCAACCGGTGGCTGACGACGGGCATGCTTGCCGCGTCGGCATCGAGCAACGAGGTCGGTTACCTCACGCACAAAGTCATCCGCAGTACCGGGATGCTGGGATTCGACAACCAGGCACGTGTCTGACACGGCCCGACGGTGGCAGGTCTTGCCCCGACGTTTGGCCGTGGCGCGATGACGAACCATTGGGTCGACATCAAGAACGCGGATCTGGTACTCATCATGGGCGGCAACGCGGCCGAGGCACACCCGTGCGGTTTCAAATGGGTGACCGAGGCGAAGGCGCACAACAAGGCGCGCCTGATCGTGGTCGACCCGCGCTTCAACCGTTCGGCATCGGTCGCGGATTACTACGCCCCGATCCGTACCGGCACGGATATCGTCTTCCTCGGCGGGCTGATCAATTACCTGCTCACGAACGACAAGATCCAGCATGAATACGTCAAGAACTACACCGATTTCACCTTCCTGGTGAAAGACGAGTTCGCGTTCGAAGACGGTCTTTACTCGGGCTACAACGCCGAAAAGCGCACCTACGACAGGAGCTCCTGGGACTATCAGAAGGGCGCGGACGGCTATGTGCTGACCGACCCCACGCTGCAACACCCGCGCACGGTGTTCCAGCTCATGAAGCAGCATTACTCGCGCTACACGATCGAGACGGTCGAGCGCGTATGCGGCACGCCGGCCGAGAAGGTCGAGCACATCTACCAGCAGATCGCCGAGTGCTCCACCCCCACGCGCACCATGACCATCATGTATGCGCTGGGCTGGACACAGCACTCGATCGGTTCGCAGATGATTCGCACCGGCGCGATGGTGCAGCTGCTGCTGGGCAATATCGGCGTGGCGGGCGGCGGCATGAACGCGCTGCGCGGTCACTCGAACATCCAGGGGCTGACCGACCTGGGGCTGATGACCGACCTGCTGCCGGGCTACATGACCTTGCCCAAGCAGGCCGAGCAGACCCTCGAGCAATACCTGACGCCACGCACCCAGAAGCCGCTGCGTCCGAACCAGCTCAGCTACTGGCAGAACTACCCGAAGTTCTACGTGAGCCTGATGAAGGCCTGTTGGGGCGACGCGGCGACCGCCGAGAATCAATGGGGCTATGACTACCTGCCCAAGCTCGACAAGCCGTACGACCTGCTGCAGGTCCTCGAGCTGATGAACCAGGGCAAGATGACCGGCTACATCGCGCAGGGCTTCAACCCGATCGCGGCGGCGCCGGCCAAGTTCAAGTGGGACCAGGCGCTGGCCAAGCTCAAGTTCCTGGTCGTCATGGACCCGCTGGCGACCGAGACGTCGGAGTTCTGGAAGAACTTTGGCGAGCACAACAACGTCGACTCCAGCAAGATCCAGACAGAGGTGTTCCGTCTGCCTACGACCTGCTTCGCCGAGGAAGACGGCGCGCTCGTCAACTCCGGGCGCTGGCTGCAATGGCACTGGAAGGGGGCCGAGCCGCCGGGTGAGGCACGCACCGACATCGAGATCATGACCGGGTTGTTCCTGCGCCTGCGCGAGATGTACAAGACGCAGGGCGGCAAGTACCCGGACCCGATCGTGAACCTGTCGTGGCCCTACGCACGGCCGGAGAGCCCGTCGCCCGAAGAGATCGCCAAGGAGTACAACGGCCGTGCGCTCAAGGACCTCGTCGATCCGAAGGATCCGACCAAGGTCACGCGCAAGGCGGGCGAACAGCTCGCGGGCTTCGCGGAACTGAAGGATGACGGCAGCACGTCGTCCGGATGCTGGATCTTCGCCGGTGCGTGGACGCAGGCGGGCAACCAGATGGCGCGTCGTGACAACAGCGATCCGACCGGCATCGGCCAGACACTGAACTGGGCGTGGGCGTGGCCCGCGAACCGTCGCATCCTCTACAACCGTGCGTCGTCGGACCTTGCGGGCAAGCCTTTCAATCCGAAGCACAAGCTCGTGTACTGGAACGGCAAGGTCTGGACAGGGTCCGACGTGCCGGACTTCAAGATCGACGAAGACCCGGCCGGCGGCATGAGTCCATTCATCATGAACCCCGAGGGCGTTGCACGGTTCTTCGCGAAGGGTGCCATGGCGGAAGGGCCGTTCCCCGAGCATTACGAGCCGTTCGAGACGCCGCTGGGTTACAACCCGCTGCATCCGAAGCAGCCCAAGGCCACGAGCAATCCGGGCGCCCGCGTGTTCCCGGACGATCTGGCCACGATGGGCACCGCCGACAAGTTCCCGTATGTCGCGACCACGTACCGTCTGACCGAGCATTTCCACTACTGGACCAAGCACGCGTTGCTCAACTCGATCATCCAGCCGGAGCAATTCGTCGAGATTGGCGAGGCGCTGGCCAAGGAGATCGGGGTGGCCGCGGGCGACATGGTCAAGGTGACGTCCAACCGCGGCTTCATCAAGGCGCGCGCGGTCGTGACCAAGCGCATTCGCGCGCTCAAGGTGGAAGGCAAGACGATTCACCACGTGGGCATTCCGATTCACTGGGGCTTCAAGGGACTGACCAAACCCGGGTTCCTCGCGAACACGCTCACGCCCATCGTGGGCGACGGCAATTCGCAGACACCGGAGTTCAAGTCGTTCCTGGTGAAGGTCGAGAAGGCATAAGGGGGCGCCATGGCATTGCAATCTCTGGATATCAAACGGCGCTCGGCAACCACGCTGCCGTCACCCTCGGAGCGCGAGGCGTACACGGGTGACGTCGCCAAACTCATCGACGTCACCAAGTGCATCGGCTGCAAGGCGTGCCAGACCGCCTGCATGGAGTGGAACGACCTGCGCGATGAGGTGGGCACGAACGTCGGCGTGTACGACAACCCGGCCGATCTGACGTCCGATTCGTGGACGCTCATGCGCTTTACCGAGTACGAAAACCCGAAGGGCGACCTCGAGTGGCTCATCCGCAAGGATGGCTGCATGCACTGCGAGGACCCGGGCTGCCTGAAGGCATGCCCGTCGCCCGGGGCGATCGTGCAGTACGCGAACGGCATCGTCGACTTCCATGAAGAGGCGTGCATCGGTTGCGGGTACTGCATCACCGGCTGCCCGTTCAACATTCCTCGCATCTCGCAGAAGGATCACAAGGCATACAAGTGCACCCTGTGTTCCGATCGCGTGTCCGTGGGGCTCGAACCGGCGTGCGTGAAAACCTGCCCGACCGGCGCGATCATGTTCGGCACCAAGGACGCGATGAAGGATCAGGCGGCCGAGCGCATCGAGGACCTGAAGACCCGGGGCTTCGACAACGCGGGGCTGTACGACCCGGCCGGCGTGGGCGGCACGCACGTCATGTACTTGCTGCACCATGCCGACAAGCCGTCGCTCTATCACGGCCTGCCGGACGATCCGCGCATCAGCCCAATGGTCACGTTCTGGAAAGGCATCGCCAAGCCGCTGGGGGTCGCCGCCATGGCGCTCACGGCGATTGCCGGCTTCTTCCACTACATCAAGACCGGCCCGAACGAGACGACCGAGGAGGATGAAGAAGCGGCGCGCCGCTACGACGCGTCGCGCAAGGGTAGCGGTCCCGATGGACAGAAGGGCGCCATCACGCACGAGGAGGTCTGACCATGTCGTATGAACGAAGCGATCGTACGGGAGACAAGGGCGATCTGATCGAGCGCTACAACGCCTCGGAGCGTATCAATCACTGGATCGTCGCGGGCACGTTCATCCTGCTCGCGCTCTCCGGGCTGGCGCTGTTCCATCCGTCCATGTTCTGGCTCACCAACCTGTTCGGAGGCGGTCCCTGGACACGCGTGCTGCATCCGTTCGTCGGTGTGGTGATGTTCGTCGCGTTCGTGTGGCTCGCACTGCGGCTTGCCCGCTATAACAAGTTCGAGTCGCGCGATGCCGAGTGGATGAAGAAGATCGGCGACGTGCTCGAGAACCGCGAGGAGAATCTGCCGGAGGTCGGGCGCTACAACGCCGGCCAAAAGTTGCTTTTCTACGTGATGGTGCTGTGCATGATCGGCCTGCTGCTCTCGGGCATCGTGATCTGGCGTGCCTACTTCGCGTTCTACTTTCCGATCTGGGCGATTCGTCTGGCGTCGGATGTTCACGCGGTGTGTGCATTCGTGTTGATTTGCGGCATCATTACGCACATCTACGCGGCGATCTGGATCAAGGGTTCCGTGCGCGCCATGACGCGCGGAACCGTCACCCGCGGCTGGGCGTGGAAGCACCATCGCGCCTGGTACAAGCAGCTCAACAAATAAGTCCGGCCGGGTTGGTGGCCGGACGCTCTTACGAGGCCGGCCACCTTGCAACGCATTCTCGAACCCGGACAGATCGAGTCCCTCGATCGCACCTCCATTCCCCGTGTGCGCCTGCCCCAGCGCGCCGAAGTCTTTTCGGCGCGCGCGGCGCGGCTGCGTCAATTGGCCGACGGTCATCCGCTTGGCGATTACCTGCGGCTGATGGCCGCGCTCGTCGACGCGCAGCAGCGCGTGCTCGACACCTTCACGCCGTCGCCGCCGTCGCCCGAGTCGATCGCGCAGGCGCAGCAGCACTGCATGCCGCTCGTCCCCGCGACCGGCGGCTATGACGCCGGCCGGTGGCAACCGCTTCTCGCCCCGCTACTCGACGCCGTTGCGGCGCAGCCCGACCTGCCCGCCGCCGTGCGCGGCGTACTGACGCG
>OFTX01000352.1_pt1 | contig 25689 bp, 21 predicted proteins | sample 1775051 | NCBI WGS metagenome assembly OFTX01 (sample SAMN08195772, study PRJEB24354) | sludge metagenome | isolation source: sludge from phenol fed wastewater aerobic bioreactor A | place: India: Nagpur | collected 2016-09-15
AATTCGGTGGCGCTCGCCAACGCGGGCGGCCTTCAGATCGAGCTGCTCCAGGTTCGCAACGACGTGCCCTCGATGTATCGCGACTTCCTCAATGCCGGTCGCAGCGGGGCGCAGCACGTTGCCTACTGGACAGAGGATTTCGACGCGGATCTCGCGCGTGCGCGTGCGGCCGGCTTCGAGGTTTGCATGAGCGGCGAGGTCGGCGAAAACGGACGCTTTGTCTATTTCGAGGACCGCAGCGAGGCGCCCGGGTGCCATCCGGGCACCACGATCGAATTGTCCGAGGTTGCCGGGCCGAAGGGCCGGCTCTTCAAGATGATTCGCGAGGCGGCCGCCCAGTGGGATGGCACCGACCCGGTGCGTGCGTTTCCCGATCTGTCGAAGCTATGAACCGGACGCTGAGTGCGACATACCTGATCGAGACGCCGCTCGATCCGGAGCGGGTCGCCGAAGTCATGGCCGGCGAGCAGTCTTGCGGCACCTTCACCCGGGTGGCGGGCGAGACGGACGCGTTGCGAGCCCGTGCCCGCGCCACGGTTGAATCCGTCGAGCGGGTGGGCGAGGTCTCGCGCGCATCGTTACCGAACGCCTTTCTCGATCGTCTGGCCGCGAAAGACCCGAGGGCGGGCCATGGACCGTGGCATCGTGCACGGGTGCGCATCGCGTTTCCGTGCGACAACGTGGGCGCGAATCTGCCCACGCTGGCCGCCACGTTGGCAGGCAACCTGTACGACCTGGGGGAAGTCACCGGCATGCGCCTGGAGCGCGTTGCGATGCCCCTGGCCTATCGTCGGCAATTCGAATTCCCTCGCTACGGCATCGAAGGTACGCGCCGGGCCACGGGCGTGGCACAGGGCGCGCTCGTTGGCACGATCCTCAAACCCAACGTGGGCATGCGCGCCGACGAGACGGCCGCGCTCGTCTCGCGCCTGTGCGACGCGGGCGTCGACTTCATCAAGGACGACGAGGTCTGCGCCAACCCCGTGCATGCACCGTTGACCGAACGCGTACCGGCGGTCATGGCGGCGGTGCGCGCGCATCGCGAACGCACGGGCAAGCAAGTGATGGTGGCCTTCAACATCACGGACGAGACCGGCGAGATGTTGCGCCACGCCGACCTCGTGCAACGCGAGGGAGGCAATTGCGTGATGGTCAGTCTGAACTGGTGCGGCTTTTCTGCCGTGACGACGCTGCGTCGGCATACGCCGCTGGCGATCCACGGCCATCGGAACGGCTACGGCGCCATGTCGCGCGACCCGATGCTGGGCATCGGCTTCCAGGCCTATCAGGCGCTCTGGCGGCTCGCGGGCGTGGATCACATGCACGTGCACGGTCTGCAAGGCAAATTCGCGCAGCCCGATGACGAGGTCATCGAATCCGCGCTTGATTGCTATGCCCCGCTTTGCGTCGATGCGGGCGACGGCCCGGACGATCGCGTCATGCCCGCTTTTTCTTCCGGTCAGTGGGCCGGCACGGTGCCCGCGACCTGGCAGGCGCTTGGGCGCGACGACCTGCTCTTCATGGCGGGAGGCGGCATTCTCGCGCATCCCGACGGGGCGGGCGCCGGCGTGCAGAGCCTGCGCGACGCGTGGCAGGCGATGCGCGCCGGGCAGTCGCTCGATGAAGCGGCATCCCATGCGCCCGCGCTGGCCGCCGCCGTGCGCTTCTTCGGGCGCTGAAGCACGCACGCAACACACTTATGACTTCAAGGGCAGATACGATGCTTCGCCCGCACCTTCTGTACTACGGCGACGACTTCACCGGGGCCACCGACACGCTGGCGACGGCCGCCCGAGCGGGACTTCGCAGCCTGTTGTTGCTCGCGCCGCCGGATTCGGCCAGGCTCGAGGCCATGGCGGCCGACGACGCCCTGCGCGGTCTGGACTGCCTCGGCATTGCAGGCGTGTCGCGCTCGCTCACGCCACAGGCCATGCGCGAGGAACTGGCGCCGATCGCGGCGCTCGCACGTCGCTTGCAGCCCACGGTGTTGCACTACAAGACGTGCTCGACGTTCGACAGCGCGCCGGGCGTGGGCAGCATCGGCGAGGCGGTGCGAGTGCTCGCGCCGTCGATGCCGGGCGAATGGACGGCCGTGCTGGGCGGGCAGCCCAACCTCGGTCGGTACTGTCTGTTCGGCAATCTCTTCGCGGCGGCCGGCACCGGCGGCGAAGTGTTCCGTATCGACCGCCATCCGACCATGAGCCGGCACCCGGTGACACCGATGCACGAGGCGGATCTGCGGCGGCATCTGGGCGCGCAGGGACTCACCGACATCGGCCTCGTGCCCTGGACGACGCCCGCCGAGTCGTTGTCGGGACGCCTGGACGCGTTACGGCGGGAAGGCGCGCGCGCGGTGCTCTGGGACGTGGCCGTGCCCGCCGATCTGCCGCGCATCGGAGAGGTGCTCTGGCGCCAGGCGCGGCGTGCCGCGTTGCTCACGGTCGGGCCGAGCAGCGTGACCGAGGCGTTCGCGAGTGCCATGGCGTTGCGCGCGGTGCCCGAGACGACGCGTGTGGCACCGGCGCGCGGTCCCGTGTTCGTGCTCGCCGGCAGTCTGTCGCCCGTCACGGCGGCCCAGGTGCGTGCGGCCCGCTCGTTCGACGTGTGTCGTATCGACGCGGCTCGACTGGTCGAGTCCGACGGACGATACCGCGACGCGATGGCGGCCGAGCTGTCGCGGCGTCTGCGCGCGGGTCACCACACGCTGGCATGCACGGTAGCGCAGGAGGCATCGCAGGTCTCGCAGGCGTCGACGTCATCGCACGCCTCGCCGAGCGGCGTATCGGCGCTGGCGCTCGCGCGTGCCGGTGGGGATTTGCTGCGGCGAGTATTGCAAGGCGCCGAAGTCTCGCGCATGGCCATCGCGGGCGGCGACACGTCGAGCCACGGCATGCGTGCGCTCGACGCGTGGGGCATGACTTACGCCGGCACGCTGGCGCAAGGCGCCCCGCTGTGTCGGCTGCACAGCGACGTGCCTGCGATAGACGGCATGGAGGTGCTGCTCAAGGGCGGGCAGATGGGCGGCGAAGACCTCTTCGAAAGCTTGGTGAGCGGTACCTGAACGACGACCGTTCGCACGTTCCGCCGGGCCCCCCGGTGGGCGGTCAGTGCCGGAACGTCCTGGCGGTCTCCTCCGCGGCGATGCGCAGCTCCGGCTCGAAGGCCAGCAGGTCGTCGAGCGTAAGACGGCCGATGGGCGCCTGCACGGCGATGGCGGCGCAGGCGCGATTGCGGCTGAGCATGACCGGCACGGCAATCGCGATCAGGCCCTGCAAGTGCTCCTGGTCGTTGATGCCCATCTTGCGACGTCGCGTGCGTTCGAGTTCGGTGCGCAGTGCCGTCCGGTCGGTGAACGTGCGCTCGGAGAAGCGGCGCAGCGGCAACGTGTCGATCAGATGGTCGCGCCGCTCTTTCGGAAGAAAGCTCAGCAACAGCTTGCCGCTCGCGGAGCAGTGCAGCGGGACATGCGAGCCTGGCTGCAGGTGCATGCGCAGCGGCCATTCCGTCTCCACCCGATCCACGTAGATCACATCGTTGCCCGAGAGCATGGTGAGGTTGCAGGTCTCGCCAATGCTCGCGACCAACTGTTGCAGCAGTCCGTGGCGCGCCGCCGCCGGGCCGGTCTGCATCAACACGTTGATCGCCAGTGCGCGCACGCGCGGCGAACACTCGTAGCGACGGTCGCTCGCATTGCGGGTGATCAGCCATGCGTCCTTGAGCTGGGTGAGGATGCGATGCACGGTCTGCTTGGGCAGACCCAGCGCGTTCACGAGGTCTGTCATCGAGAGCGGGCCACCGGCCACGGCGAGCGTCTCGAGAACCCGAAACGCGCGCACCGCGGCTGCGTTCGACTGGTTCGATGCCGTCATGTCGTCTCCTTTGCGCGACGCCCGCGCCGTGATCCGGGTCGTGGTTGCGCGCGCTGTTTCCTGTGATTCTGCATCGGTTTGATGACTTTTGCGGACTTTATCGGTCCCGAATATCGGGACAGCCTGTACACCCTCCTGATGTGTCCGGTTTGTCCGGGAATTTGAGACCTGTGGCGCCGCCGGGTTGGCTAGATTGAGTACGCGAGCTCAATCGATAAAAAAACCAGGAGGCATCACATGAATTCACGGGCTTTCGGCGCGACCCTCGCGCAGTCGAACGCCGATGCGTCGTCGCCGGCGGGCACCGCCGCCGACGAGATCGAGACACAGGTGGGCGCGATCGTCGCTCGCGCCCGCGCCGCGCAGCGCGACTTCGCCCGGGGCGGGCAGCAGGCGCTCGATACGGCCGCAGCGGCCGCCGCGTGGGCGATCATGGCGCCGTCGCGCAACCGGCAACTCGCCGAGCTTGCCGTGCACGACACGGGACTCGGCAACGTCGACGACAAGATCCAGAAGAACTTTCGCAAGACGCTCGGCTTGTTGCGCGATCTGCACGGTCGCAAGACGCATGGCGTGATCGCCGAGGACGCCCGGCGCGGGATCGTCGAGATCGCTCGCCCGGTCGGCGTCGTGGCCGCCATCACGCCGTCGACCAATCCCGCCGCAACGCCGGCGAACAAGATCGTCAATTCGCTCAAGTGCGGCAATGCGGTGATCGTCGCTCCTTCGCCCAAGGGGTATGGCGCTTGTGCGTTGTTGCTGCGGTTCATTCACGCGGAGCTCGCAAAGGCGGGCCTGTCGCCGGACCTCGTGCAGATGCTGCCCGAGCCGGTGACCAAGGCCGCCACCGCGGCGCTGATGCGGCAGGCCGATCTCGTGGTCGCGACCGGTTCGCAGGCGAACGTGCGCATGGCCTACACGAGCGGCACGCCCGCCTTCGGTGTGGGCGCCGGCAATGTGGCGTCGATCGTGTCGGCGAGCGCCGATCTGCGCGACGCCGCCGAAAAGATCGCCCGCTCGAAGACCTTCGACAATGCCACGAGCTGCTCCTCGGAAAACAGCGTGGTGATCGACACTGTCGTGTACGACGCCATGCTCGACGCGCTACGTGCCGCAGGCGGCGTGCTCCTCGATGCGTCGCAAAAGCGCGCGCTCGAGGCGACGATGTGGCACGACGGCAAGCTCAGCGGCCGCTGCACGGCCAAGACCGCCGACGTGATCGCGCAGCTCGCCGGGATCGACGCGGTGGCCGCGCAACGCCCGTCGTTCCTGATGGTGGAGGAGACCGGCACCGGCCCGGCGTATCCGTTCTCCGGCGAGAAGCTCTCGCCGGTGCTCACCGTGTATCGGGCGCGCGATTTCAACGATGCCGTGGCGCTCGTCGAGCGTATCTACGCGTACATGGGCGCGGGTCACTCCGTGGGCCTGCACGGCGCCGATCCGGCACAGGCGGTGCATTTGGGACAGATGTTGCCGGTCGCGCGCGTGATCGTGAACCAGGCGCACTGCTTCGCCACCGGCGGCAATTTCGACAACGGGCTGCCGTTCTCGCTGTCGATGGGTTGCGGGACATGGGGAAAAAACAACTTCACCGACAACCTGGGCTTTCGTCAGTACCTGAACGTCACGCGTGTGGCGTACCCGATCGCCGCGCAGGTGCCCGAGGCCGACGATCTGCTGGCCGACTATTTCGCGAGGTACGGACGATGAACGCCCCCATGAATCCGGCCCCGGTGGCAGGCGCCATTGCGCGGCAGACCCCGTGCAATGACCTCGACGGTCCGGCGCTCGATGTGCTGACGGCATCGGCGGCCACCGTGCGTGAGCTGATCGACGCGCGGGCGGCGGCGCTCGGCGCGCGTCCGTATCTGATTCCGGCGGCGGAGGGCGGCGCACGCCCCGACGACGTGGCCGCGGCGCTCACTTTCGCCGAACTGCGTGACGATTGTCGCGAACTCGCGCGCCGCTTCGCGCAAGCCGGGCTGCAGCCTGGCGATATCGTGTCGGTCTGTATGGGCAACGGTATCCAGTCCGCTCGCTTGATTCTTGCGGCGATGTACAGCGGCCTGATCGTCAATCCGATCAATCTGCTGTGTCAGCCGGCGCAGATGCAATACATCGTCGAGCATTCGGACACGCGCCTCGTCTTCGTGTCCGAGGCGATGCTCCCGGCCGTCCAGGCGGCGCTCGATGCGGCGCGCGCGCAGGGCATGACGCGGTCGGTCGCGCTCGTTTGCACGTCGCCGGACGCCAGCGCGTCCCCGGAGATCCCCGTGCTCGACGGGCCTCGCGCGCCCGCGTCGCCCGACCTGCGCGACGTGGCATTGCTCATGTACACGTCGGGCACGACGGGCGTGCCGAAGGGGGTGTTGCTCACACACGCCAACCTGCTGACCAACGCAACGTTCATCAGTGCGGAGCATCGCCTGACCCACGATGATCGCGTGCTCGCTTCGCTGCCGCTCTATCACATCAACGGGCTGGTCGTCACGCTGCTCACGCCGCTTTTCCACGGTGGATCGGTCGTGATGGCGCCGCGCTTTTCGGCACGCACCTTCTGGCACGACGTATGCACTTCGCGCTGCTCGTGGATCAACGTGGTGCCGACCATCGTGGCGTATCTGCTCGAAGCGCCGGCGCCTGAGCGCGCGGTGCTGGCGGGCCTGCGATTCTGCCGCAGTGCGTCGGCAGCGCTGCCGGCCGAGCACCATCGCGCATTCGAGGCGCGGTTCGGCATCGGCATCATCGAGACGATGGGCATGACCGAGACGGCGGCGCCTGTATTCAGCAACCCCTACGATGCCTCGCGGCGCCGCATCGGCAGCATCGGCCTGCCGTCGGGTGCAGAGGCAAAGGTCGTGAGGCGCGACGGCTCCCAGACCGAACCCGGCGAGACCGGCGAGCTCGTCCTGCGCGGCGCCCAGGTCATGCGCGGCTATTACAAGCGGCCCGACGAAACCGCCGACGCCTTCACGGCCGATGGCTGGTTGCGCACGGGCGACCTCGGGCATCGCGACGAGGACGGCTACTTCTACATCTCCGGTCGTGCGAAGGAGCTGATCATCAAGGGCGGCGAGAACATCGCACCGCGCGAGATCGACGAGGCCCTGCTGCGCCACCCGGGAGTGCTCGAAGCGGCCGCGGTTGGCGTGCCCGACGCCGCGTACGGGCAGGAGATCGTCGCTTTCGTGGTGGTGCGCGGCGCGGGTGGCCCGGACGGCTCCGACACCGCGGATGCCACGGGTAGCGTGGATGGCGTGGCGTACATGCCCCCCGACGCGGCGGCGCTGCGCGAGCACTGCCTGAAGACGCTCGGGCGCTACAAGACGCCGAAGGCGTTTCACTTCGTGACGGATCTTCCTCGCGGACCGTCGGGCAAGGTGCAGCGCCTGAAGCTGTTGCAACGTTAGCGCCCCCACGTGCGCCGGCCGCCGGCCGGGCATGGTTTCACCGGCAGGACACGATCGCAGACGCATGACGTGTGCGACGTAAATACATAGGAGACATCATGGACAAGCGTACCGGTCGCGTGAAGACGCGCCACATCATTCTTGCGGTCATGTGCCTGATGTATTTCATCTCGTACATCGACCGTGTCAACATTGCCGTCGCCGGCCCGTTCATCCGCCAGGAGATGGGACTCACGACGGTGCAACTCGGGCTTGTATTTTCCGCCTTCGCCTACCCGTATGCCGCCATGCAGATCTTCGGCGGGTGGCTCGCCGATCGCTTCGGGCCGAAGCTGGTGCTGACGGTGCTCTCGCTGATCTGGGGCGCGGCCACGCTCGCGACTGGCTTTGCCGGCAGCATCCTCACGCTGGTGGTGTTGCGCTTCGTGCTCGGCATCGGTGAAGGCGGGGCGTTTCCGACCGCCACGCGCGCCTTTACGTACTGGATGCCGGTGGGCGAGCGCGGCTTCGCCCAGGGCATCACGCACAGCTTTGCGCGCCTGGGCGGCGCGATCACGCCGCCGGTGGTGCTCGCCATCGTGGTGGCGTTCGGTTGGCGCGAAGCGTTCATCGTGCTCGGTGTCGTGAGCCTCGCGTGGACGTTGCTCTACATGAAGGTGTTCACCAACACGCCCGACCAGCATCGTCGCATCACGCCCGAGGAAGTGACCGAGATCGGCTATCGCACGGGCGACTGCGAGCGGGCCAAGCGTGCCGCGACGCCATGGCGCAAGCTCATCCGCCGCATGTGGCTCGTGACGTTCGTCGATTTCTGCTACGGCTGGCTGCTCTGGGTGTACCTGACCTGGATGCCTTCCTATCTGCGAGAGTCGCAGGGGTTCGATCTCAAGCGACTGGCGCTGTTCACGGCATTGCCGCTGCTCGCCGGTGTGATTGGCGATACGCTGGGCGGGGTAGTCTCCGACAAGCTGTACAAGGCGACCGGCCGGTTGCGCTTCGCGCGCGTCTCGGTGCTGGTGGTGGGCATGGGGGGATCGCTCGCCTTCCTGCTGCCCATGACGATGGTGTCCGATCCGCTCGTGGCGGTGCTGCTGCTCTCCGCGTCGTTCTTCTTCCTTGAAATCACCAACCCTGTCCTGTGGACGCTGCCGCTCGACATCGCGGGCAAGTACGCCGGCACGGCGGGCGGGATGATGAACACCGGCTTCGGGCTGGCGGGCATGATTTCGCCGGTGGCGTTCGGCTATCTGATCGAGACGAGCGGCAGCTACAACGTGCCGTTCGCCATTTCGGCGGCCCTGCTGGGCGCGGGCGTGGTGGCTGCGCTGTTCATCGACACGAGCAAGACCGTCGAAAAAGATGAGCAGGCCGAGGCGATGGACCGGGTGGCCGACGACGACTACCGCCCCGAGGCGGCCGGCATGGCGGGAGCCTCGCCGGTGTGGGCGCCGGTCGGGCCGCAGCGGCATCCGCTGCGGCGTCCCCTGCGCTGGCGCCGCTAGGCGTGGCCCTGGCGCCGGCCTCCCAGTCGGGAGGCCAGCATGAGCAAGGTGCCGCTCACGGCCATCGAGACCACGCCCATCGCCATGCCTTGTCCGATGGAACCCTGTTCGAACTGGCGCCATATGAAGATCGAGACCGTCTGCACGCCGCTCGGCGCGAGCAGCAGCGAGGTGACCAGTTCGCGCGAGGCAATGGCGAACACGATCATCAGCGATGCACCGAGCGCCGGCATGACCAGTGGCAGGGTAATGCGTCGCAGCGTGACGCCCGACGGCGCGCCATGCACACGCGCCGCGGCTTCGAGCGACGCAGCCATCTGGCGCAGCGCCGCGCTGGTGTAGCGCACCGGGTAAGGCAGCAGCAGGCAACTGTAGGACAGCAGCAGAATGCCCCACGTGTTGTAAGGCGTGACCGGCCAGAAGGGCAGGTTCCAGGCGAGTATCAACCCGACGCCGACGACGATGCCTGGCAGGGCATGCGGCAGCAGCGACAGGGCGTCGATCAGCACGCGCGCGCGCATTGTCGACTTCACCACGCACCAGGCGCACAGAAACCCCAGCACGCCGGTCACGAGCGACGTGCCCAGCGCGAGGGACAGGCTCGTGGCCAGCGCTTCGAGGCCCTCCGCGCCCTGGGCAAGCAGTGCGGCGAAATGCGATGTCGTGAGATTGGCGACGGACAATCCGCCCGAGAGCGTGCCCGAGAACGCCGTGGCCAGGATCGAGAAGAGCGGCGCGGCCGTGGCGAGCATGGCCACGCACCCGAAGCCAAGCAGCACCGGCCATCGCCAGCGGCCGAGCGTGCGCGCGGGCGAGGCGACCGGTTTGCCGGTCTGTGTCTCGAAATCCTTGCCTGCCGCGAGCCGGTGTTGCAAGACGAATGCGAGCAACGCCATGGCGGCCAGCACGACCGAGAGGACCGAGGCGCCGGGCAGATCGATCGGCCAGTCGGCGAAGCGGGCCTCGATGGACGTCACCAGCACGGAAAAGCCGGCACGCGCGCCAAGCGCGGCGGGCGCGCCGAATTCCTCGATCGCCATGGTGAATGCAAGTAGCAGGCTGGCGGCAAAGGCGGGCAGTGCAAGCGGCAGCGTGACCCTGGCGAACGCACGCCAGGCGCTCGCGCCGTGCACGCGCGCCACGTCGGCCAGACGCGACCCCGTGGTCGCAAACGCGCGCGACACGGCGAAGTACACCACCGGGAAGATGTTCAGCGTCATGACGAAGACGAGGCCGGGCAGCGAGAACAGGAACCGGCCCGCGTCGATCCCGCTGAGTTGCTGGGCGTATCCCCCGGTTTGCAGCAGCAACATCCAGCCGAGTGCGGCGAGATACGGCGGCACGAGAAACGGCAGCAGGAAGCACACGTCCCACAGACGCGCGCCCGGCACGTGGAACAGACCGCGAAGCGCTCCCAGCGCGCCACCCACGAGCGCCGTGCCAAGCGCCACGGCCATGCCAAGGCGCAGCGTATCGGTCACGAGCGGCCAGGTGGCGGCGTCGGACAACGTCGGCCACACGGCCGCGAACGGCGCGTCGAAGGTACCCGTCGCCAGATGCGGAAAGATCGCCTGCAACAGCACGAACGCGACCGGCAACGCCACGACCACGGCGAGCGCGGCCACCGTCACCGCGGGCAGTCGTCGAAACGGGATCATCGTCAGTGCTGGCCGTTGAGTTTGGCGAAACGTGCCAGGACTTCGGCGCGCGAGGCGCTCGACGATTGCGCTTCCCCCTGTGGCAGCAGGCGCAGATCCTTGAAGGAGGCGCGCTTGATGGCGATGTCCTCGCGCGCGGGAATCAGCCACGCTTCGGCCACCAGTTGCTGGCCGGCTTCCGAGAGCACGTAATCGATGAACTGGCGTGCCTCCCCTTGCCGCTTCGACGTGTTGAGGATCATCATGGGCCGCGGCGCGATCACGGTGCCGCTGGTCGGGAAGATCACCTTGATCGCCTCGCCGTTGGCCGCCGCCGCGTACGCGACGTAATCGACCGCGCCGAACACGGCCGCCTTCGCGCCCTGCAGCACCGGGTTGAGCGCCTGTGCGTTCGGGCCGGAGACGACCATGCCGTTCTGCTTGAGTTCGTCGAAGAGCTTCCACGCCTCGCTGCCCAGACGCGCCTGCAATCCGAGCAGCAGATCGGCCGACGCGCCCGAGAGGGCCGGGTCGGGCATGGTCACGCGGTCACGATAGGCGGGCCGGGTCAGGTCGCGCCAGTCGTGCGGCTCCGGCGTGCCCGACTTCGCATTCCATACGATGCCGAGCGCCGAGAGCCCTTGCGCGACGTAGTGCGACGTCTTGAACGGGGCGGGCACGTGCGCGGCGTTGACGCTCTGGAACGGTGCGAGCCAGCCGCGCCTTTCGAGGTCCTGCGCGGTGTCCCACGACGCCGAGATCAGCACGTCGGCTCGCGGATTGGCCTGCTCGGCTTCGATGCGGGCCATGACCTTGCCGGTGGTGGCTTGAAACACGTCGACCTTGATGCCGGTCTTCTTTTCGAAACCCGCGGCGAGCTTCTTGCTGAGATTGCCGGGGCCGGCGGTATAGACGGTCAATGCATGCGCATGTTGCACGCCGACGCTTGCAGCAAAGGCCATGGTAAGTGTCGCGAAGATTTTGCGGTGGAGCATTATGGGCTACCTCGTAATACGTTTGTCAACGCGCCCGTGGGCGAGGATCACGATCTGATCGGCCAGCGCCTCGGCTTCGTCGCGGTCGTGCGTCACATACACGGCCGTGGTGCCCAGGCGCGAGAGCAGCGCGCCGATGTCCGCGCACAGGCGCGCGCGCAGATCGCGGTCGAGGTTGGAAAGCGGTTCGTCGAAAAGCAGCAACCGGGGGGCCGAGACGATGGCGCGCGCCAGTGCCACACGCTGCTGCTGTCCGCCGGAGAGCGCCTGCGGTCGACGTGTGCCCAGGCCGGCGAGCCCGACGAGCGAGAGCGCCTCTTCGACGCGATGGACCCGTTCGTGGCGCTTCACGCCACGCATCTCGAGAGGGAACGCGACGTTGGCGGCCACGTTCATGTGCGGCCACAGGGCGTAGTCCTGGAAGACCATGCCGAGCGAGCGCCGCTCGGGCGCGTGGCACGCGTGTTCGCTCGCGACGACACGGTCGTCGAAGCGAATCTCGCCGCCGGTGGGCGTGAGCAGTCCGGCGAGCAGCCTGAGCAGCGTGCTCTTGCCGCAGCCCGAAGGCCCGAGCAACGCGGTCGTGGTCCCGGCCGGGACCTCGAGATCGACGCTGTCGAGCACGCGCGTTGCACCGAAGCGCTGGTGCAGCGCGCGTATCGACACCGACACGCCGTGCGCCGACGGGGCGCGAGTGTCGCCTGTCATCAGAAGGTGTGCTTGATGCCGGCCATGGTGCCGAATTGATGCTTGCCGGCGACCACGTTGCTGCCGAAACCGTTCAGGCCGAGATCGGAGCCGTTGCGGTTGACCACATAGCCGAGGTTCACGTAGGCGTCGGTGCGCTTCGAGAAGCGGTAGTCGGCGCTGACCTGGAACGACAGCGGGTCGCGGTTCGTGCCGTAGAAGTTCTGGTACATGGCCGTTGCCGACAGGTCGAGCGCGGGCATGGCATGCCACGTCGAACCCAGCCAGTAGTAGCTCGACGCTTCGACAGGACTTTTGTTCAGTGCCGACAGATGGATGGCCTTGGCATTCAGGTAGCGGTAGCCCACGAAGAGGTCGACGCTTTGCAGCGCGTATTTCGCGGCGACGGCAATGCGACGGTCGATGTTGCCTTCGTAACCGCCGACCTTCGCGGTCATGGCGGCGTTGGGCGACGTGGCGCCACCGTTCTTCTGATCGTAGGCGATCACGAAGGACAGCGCGCCGCTGGCGTAGCGCACCCCGGCGTCGACGACCTGCGCGCGGCGGTTGTCGCCCGGCGTGGTGCTCGCCGACCCGAAGTTCACGTCGTCGTAGCCTTTCGAGTACTGGACCATGGCCTCCACGCCGCCGAACTTGCCGGTGTAGCGCAGGCTGTTGTCCAGCCGGTCGGAGAACGCCGTGTCCTGCATCTTGATCGCGTACACGGCGTTGTTGAGCGGGTTGAACTTGCTCACCCAGTCGAGGAACACGCCGCCCTGGCGGCCGATGGTGAAAGCGCCAAACGACCGGTTCGACAGGCCGACATAGGCCAGACGGCCGAACTCGCGACCGCCTTGCAGCGATTGACCGTTGCCGAGGTTGAAGCCGTTCTCGAGCAGGAAAAAGGCCTTGTTGCCGCCGCCGAGGTCTTCGGCGCCCTTGATACCCCAGCGCGAACCGGCGAGGTTGCCCGAGGTGAAGCGGGTGAGGTTGACGGTGCTGCCGGCGGCGTTCTTGTCGGCGTTGGTGAGGAATTCGACGCCCGAGTCGATCAGCCCGTAGAGCTGAACGTGAGACTGGGCCAGAGCGGGCAGGGGCAGGCCGCCGGCGAACGCCAGGCAGCACCCCACCGCCGCGATGCGGAAGTTGGGTTTCATGATGAGGGTCCTCTTTGGGATTAAATTGAGCCGCCAATGTAAGCGGCCAACATGTCGCTGACGTGACAATGTGTCGTCGTCCGAAGTGCGACGCGCTCTCCCTGCGCGAGGTGCGCGGCGTGCATGACGCGGGCGACGCGGCCGGCGTCGCCGGGCACCCCGGCCACCGCAGCCACCGCAGCCAAAGCGGACCGTGTAACGAAAGCGGCCGGCGATGCGATCGCCGGCCGCGGGTGTTGCGTTCGCGGGGAAGGCCCGGGCAGGCGCCGTATCAGCGCGGCGCCGGTCCGGGTAGCGTGATGGTGAAGCGCGCACCGCCGAGCGGCGAGGTCTCGACACCGACCTTGCCCCCGTGTAACAAGGCGATGCGCCGCACGATCGCCAGCCCGAGGCCAAAGCCGCCGGTGGCGCGATTGCGGCTGCTGTCCAGGCGGTGGAACGGTTCGAAGATGCGTGCACGCTCAGGCTCGGGCACGCCTTCGCCATCATCGTCCACGTAAATCATGACGTCGCCGCCGTCGCAGGACTTCGCGCCGCAAACGATGCGCCGCGTGGTGTGCCGCATGGCGTTGTTGAGCAGGTTCTGCACGGCACGCGCGAGCAACTTGGGTTCGACTTCGACGCAGTCCGCGCCGGGCTCGGCCGCGATATCGAGCGCAATGGAACGGGCTGCGAGCACCTCGGTGCTATTTGCGGCCAGGCTGTCGAACATCAGGCGCAGCGACACCGCGTGACGCGCCGGAGGCGCCGTGATCTGGTCCAGGCGGGCGAGCGAGAGCAGTTCCGTGACGAGTTCGTCAAGCTCGCGAATATCGCCCTTGAGCGCGTTGATGCGCTCGTCCGCGTCGGGCTCGTGGCGGCGCTGTTGCAGGATCTCGAGTCCGAAGTCCAGTCGGGCGATGGGCGTGCGCAATTCGTGCGACACCGCATTGATCATGTCCTTTTGCGTCTTGATCGAACGTTCGATGCGATCGGCCATGGTGTTGAACACCCGCACGAGTGCCGTCAGGTTGGAAAAACGCGAGACGCGGGCGCGCGCGGTGAAGTCGCCTTCGCCAAACAGGCTCGCCGCCCGATTCAGGGCCTGCATGTCGTTCCAGTACCACCGCACCCAGGTCAGCACGGCCGTGAGCGTGAGCAATGCGAGCACGGCGTAGGCCAGATAGTTGATGGTCCGAAGATTCCAGTCCGTGCTCGTGCCGCTTGCCGAGGTCAGCGCCCAGTCGGAAGTGCCCAGGCGCATGGCAAAGTGATCGCCGTCCGTTGCAGTCGCAACGACTTTGCCGGCATCGAGATCCTGGCGGGCGTACTCGCGCGGCAGGGCGACGTCGGTGAGCGGCTTGATCTCGAATTTGTCGTTGCCGTGGCTTTCCAGCTGCGCGATGAAGGCCGGCCATTGCGACTCCGGCAGGGCCTTGATCCGCTCATTGACGAGCCATGCGTACGCGCCCAACTGCTTTTGCGACGCCTGGTTGAGCACGTCATAGAAGATGTAGCCGAACGCATGGTTGATGATGAGGATGGTGGCGACCAGCGATATCGCGACGAGCGCATAGAGCTTCAAAAGAATGCGAAACATGGCTCAGCTCTCCCACGCCGACGGACTGAACAGATAGCCGCGCCCCCAGACGGTCTTGATGCGCTGCGGCTCGCCGTCGGTGTCCTCGAAGCGCTTGCGCAACCGGTAGATGCCGACGTCGACCGTACGGTCGATGCCGTCGAACTCGATGCCGCGCAATTGCTGGAGGATCTCGTCGCGGGTCACGACACGGCCGGCGCCGCGCGCCAGAATCAGCAACAGGCTGAACTCGTTTGACTTGAGCTCCACCGGAGCGCCGCGCCAGAACACCATGCGGTCGCGCGGCACGATGCGCAGCTGGCCGAAGGCGATGCCGTCGTCGGACCCGATCTCGGGTTCGGCCGGTGGCACGACCCGGCGCAGCAGCGCGCGCAGCCGGGCGAGCAGCAGGCGCGGCTCGACCGGCTTCACGACGTAGTCGTCGGCACCCACTTCAAGCCCGGCGACCTGGTCGTACGTGTCTTCGCGGGCCGTGAGGATCAGGATCGGCGTGCTGCTCACGGCACGCAATTGCCGGCAGATTTCCATGCCGTCCAAGCCCGGCAGCATCAGATCGAGCACCACGATGTCGGGTGAGAACGCACGAAAACGCTCGAGCGCGCGCGCGCCGTTGGACACGACCATCACCTCGAAGCGGTAGGCGTGCAGATATTCGGTGACGAGCGCGGCCAGGCGCGCATCGTCCTCGACCAACAAGACACGGTACATGGCCGTATTCCTTTTCCTGTTTGTGCTGTGCCGCGAAGGGTCGGCGGCACTCCCGCGAGGCGCATTCTACTGCCCCGCCGCCCCGCCGGGCGGGCGTTTCAAACCTGCGAACAATTGAAAACACTTGTTCACAACTCTCCTAAATCGGGTAACAGCCATGGCAATGCATCGCGCCTAACATGCGTGGCATTCGTTGGCTCCCCCCCACCGAAGACGAACGAAATCCCCCGAATTTTTGTAGGAGTCCCATGAAAAGCTGTAACGTTTGCCCGAACCGCCTCGCACGCGCCTCCCGACATCTGCCGCGCCTGACGGGCGCCGGCCTGCTGCTTTGCGTTATCGCGCCGCTCGCGGGTGCGGTCGAGCCAGCGCGCTACAGTGGCATTCAGCCCGATCAGAGTCTTCCCTCGCAAGCACCCGAGAGCGGTTACGAGTTCACGATCGGCGGCGGTGTCGGTGTGTCGCCTCGCTACATGGGCAGCGACGAGTATCGTGCGACCCCGGCGCTGAATCTCGCGCTGCAAACGCCTTATGGGGTTTTCGTCGGCCTGGGGGGCGTGGGGTATCGGCTCTCCCTCCCGAAGGGCTTCTTCCTGTCGGCCGCGATGGCGTATGACGGCGGCCGCAAGGATCGCGCCAGGGGGCTGGACTCGGGCTCGAACAAGCTGCGTGGCATGGGGGACATCAAAGGCTCGGTGTTCACCACGCTTCAAGCCGGCTATGCCATTGGCGACATTGCGGTCGTCAGTGTGGCGGCCGATGTCCCGCTGTCCAATCGCGATCGCGGCAACGTCTATCGCTTCTCGGTGGACGGCGATGTGTACCGGTCGGCGGCAGACTCGATCGCCGTGGGCGCCGCCGCACACTTCGCGAGCGGCAAGTACGCGCAGACCTATTTCGGCGTGACGCCGACGCAAAGCCTGAATTCCGGCTATCGGCAGTACTCGGCCGGTGGCGGGCTGTACGGCGTGAGTCTCACGGCGAGCTGGACGCACAAGTTCACCAGGCACTGGAGCACAAACGTGGCCGGCGGCGTGGTGCGCTACACCGGCAATGCGTCGAAGAGCCCCATCGTATTCAACAAGACCAATTACCAGGCCGCCGCAACGCTGAACTACACGTTCTGAGCACGCGCCGCGTTCCTGACCTTCCAGCCTTTGTGAGGCCACAGCCATGCGAATTCTCGTTACCGGAAGCACCGGTTTCGTGGGCGGCGCCGTCGTCGCCCAGCTCCTGAAGGACGGGTTCGGCCCGTCATTGCTGCTGCTCGTGCGCGCACGCACCGGCAGCGACGGACTCTCGCGGGTTCGCGCCGCGATGGATCGCTTCCGTGTGGCGCCGGTGCATCGGCTTGCGCTGACCGAAGCGAACATCGTGTGCGGCGACCTGGCGAATCCGGTGTCGTTCGATGACGACCCACGGATGCGTCGCGTCACTCACGTGATCCACGCGGGCGCGATCGCCAGCTTTTCGCCGCACCCTAAGCTCGACGTCGTCAACGTGAACGGCACGCTGGCGCTGGCGCGTGCCGTCGCCGCGTCGCCGGTGCTCGAACGCTTCGTGCACGTGGGTACCGCCATGGCCTGCGGCGATGCGCTTTCGGGGCTCGTGCGTGAATCGCACGATCTGCCGTGTGCCGACCGGCAGGTCGTGCCCTACACGGCCTCCAAGGCCGAAGCCGAGCGTCGCCTGCGACGCGAATGGCCGGGGCTGCCGCTGGTCGTGGCGCGTCCGTCGATCGTGGTGGGGCACACACGGCTGGGGTGCGAACCGTCGGGCAGCATCTTCTGGATGTTCCGGATGGTGCAGTTGCTGGGGGCGTTCACCTGCGGTCTCGACGACCGGCTCGACGTGGTGCCGGTCGATTTCTGCGCCGATGCGCTGATCGACCTGGCCTTCCTGCCGCACCTGCGCCACGACCTTTATCACGTGTCGGCGGGCGAGGGCGGCGCGCGCACGATCCGTGAGATCGAAGCGGCGCTGGCCATGGCGCGGGGCGTCGCGCCGTTGGGCGAGCGCTTCCGTCATGTCGGGGCGGACGAGATCGACCGCCTCGCGCCGCGGCTCGCGAGCGAGCTGGGGCAGGGCAACAGCCGTCTGATGGCCAAGGCGCTGCGCCGCTACGGATCCTTCGCGGCGCTCGACTATGTCTTCGACAACCGACGCCTGCTCGCCGAAGGCACCCCGGCGCCGCCGTCGGTGACGGACTACCTGGAGGTGTGCGTGCGCTCGTCGGAGGCGACCCCGGTTGCCGAGCAGATGGCGTGGGATTTCAAATGAGGCCGTAGGAGCCCGGCCTGACGCGCCGGTCCGGTGGGCGTTGCGACGAGTGCCGCGGGGCGTACGATGGGGTCGCTCCCGCGTGTCACCGCAAGGCCGCCGGATCGGTGTCGTCGCCCGCAAAGCATTGGGCAAGGAAGCGCTCGGTGGGGCGCGACAATGCGTCGGCGTGCGGCACGAGTGCGGTGAGCAGGCGCTTGAGCCCATGTGGCGGGTCGATACGCACCGCCGCGAGCGCCGCGTCTTCGTGGCGCATCGACATCGCGGATACGAATCCCACGCCCATGCCCGCGCGTACGGCTTCCTTGATACTTTCCACGCCGGCCAGCTCCAGCGCGACGCGCGGCGTGAGCGCGGCCACGGAGAACGCCCGGGCCACCAGCGCCCGCACCCCGGATCCCGGTTCGCGCAGAATCAACGGGTACTCGGCGATGCTTTGCAGCGACGCGCCCTCGGGATGCCGTGCCAGCGGATGATCGGCCCGCGCAATGGCGACGATCTCGTCGTCGCGCCACGGCCGCACCGCGATCTCCGGCGACAGGCCCGGCGGCACCGCACCCTCGATGAACGCCACGTCCAGCCGGTCGAGTTGCGCCACGATCTCGCTCGTGTTGCCGTCGACGATGTGGAGCGCGACAGCCGGATAGCGCTGGTGAAACGCCGCAATGACATACGGCAGCAGGTAGCTCGCGGGCGTGGTGCTCGCGCCGATGCGCAGCGCGCCGGTTTCCATGCCGCGCAAACTGTCGCGCAGCGTGAGCGCCTGGCGGTAGTCCTGGCGCAATTTGTTGGCGTATACCGCGACCTGCTCCCCCACGGCGGTGAGCCGGATTCCCCGACCGTCACGCCGGTAAAGCGGCTCGCCGAACGACTCCTGCAACAGTCGCAACTGGCCCGACACCGCCGGTTGAGAGAGATGGAGCGCCTGAGCCGCATGGCTGATGTTGCCCAGTTCGGCCACGGTCGCAAAGGTCAGCAATTGGTCAGGCGTCATGGTAAATCCATCGGAAATGGTGATGATTGGGTGTCATCATAGCCACAATCTGGATGGATGATCAGGGGCGGCGTGCGGATCACGCCCGGGGAGCCGCGTGAATCAGTGCTTCGACCGCATGCCAGTCCGGGGCGTGCGCGCCCGTGCGCGTGCAGGCGAGCGCGGCGGCGGCCGCGGCACGGCGCAGATGGTGGGCCAGCGCGGCGTCCGGTGCGCGGGACAGGCTCGCGAGCCATGCACCGATGGCGGCGTCGCCCGCGCCGACGGTATCCGCCACGTCCACGCGGTAGGCGGGTTGGGCAATCGCCTCGGCCCCGGGCAGCAACAGGCGCATGCCGCGCTCGCCGTCGGTGAGCAATATTCGGACTTGCGGGGCGATGTGCCTGACGTCGGCAAGGGCGTCCTCGTCGGTTCGACCGGGATAGAGTCCTCGCAGGTCTTCGACCGAAAGCTTGAGCCACGTGGCGAGCGCGGCCATTCGCGCAAAGGTCGCACGATAGTCCGGCCCCATCAGGTTGCGAAGATTCGGATCGAAGCTGATCGTCACGCCGCGCGTGTGCAATGACGACGCAAGCGCCAGCAACGTGCCTGCCAGCGGCTCGCGCACGAGACTGATGCAGCCGAAGTGCGCCGTGCGTGCGGCGTCTTGCCAGCCCGACGGCAGGGCCGCCGGATCGAAGGCCAGATCGGCCGCACCGTTGCCGAGAAAGAAGTAGTCGGGTGGATCGTGCCGATGCACCACGGCGACCAGCGGCGGGGCGTCGACCGGCTGGACATAACGTGGGTCGAGCCCGGCGGCACGCGTCAGTGCGAGCAGCTCGGTGCCGAACGGCGCGTGCGTGCTGATCGCGCCACCGTACCCCGTCGGCACCCCCATGGCGGCGCATACGCGCGCCACGTTCCAGCAGGCGCCGCCCGCGCGACTGACCCAGTGGCGGGCGTCGCCGTGCGGCTGACGAATGAGGTCGGTGAGCGCTTCACCGAAGACGAGCAAAGCCGGGAGCGCGGCAGAGGGCATGACGGGCACACGTCGGGTGGGGAAGTCGCCAGCATATCCGTTTGCAACGCTCGGCACGCACTCGCCAGCGAACGGGGGCGCCCATGCGCTGGGCCGCTCGTCCGTCAAGTGCGCAGCAGGAGCGCGATGCCGGCTGCGAGCACGACGACATTGACCAGCCTCACGAACTGCTGGCGGGAGAGTCGCAGGGTGACGTGCTTGCCGAGCCACATTCCCGCGATCATGGCGGGCACGAGGGAGGCGGCCGTAGCGAGCATCGACACGTTGGCGTAGACGCCGGCGATCAGGAACAGCATGGCGCGCACGAGGGTACTGAAGCCGATGAGTGTCGACTGCGTGATGCGCATGGCCTCGACGCGCTCCAGACGGCTCGTGAGGTAGATCGCGAACAGAAACCCGCCGCTGCCGAACATGGCGCCGAACAGACCGCCCAGCGCGCCGAACGGAATCGCCCACGCCTGCGAGAGTCGTGACTTCGCCTTCGGTCCGGCCAGGGAAAAGAGGGCGTAGGCGCAGACGAACCATCCCAGCGCGCGCAGCAGGATGTCCGGTTTCAACGTGAGCAGCAGCGCGCCCCCCACGAGGCTGCCAGCGACGATCGACGGTAAGAGCCGGCGCAGTTCGGCCACATCCGCTGCGCGCGCGTTGCGCATCACATTGCCCGAGGCGGCACCGAAGTCGAGCAGCGCGAGCATCGGCACGATCTGCGCAACGGGCAAGGCATAGGCAAGCACAGGGCTGGCGACGAGTGCCGTGCCGAAGCCGGCGATGCCGAAGATGACGTACGCGACGACGAGCGCCGCGCTCATGAGCGCCCAATGCCCGGGGGAAGGAAGCGCGGCGAGCAGCGAGCCCAGGATTGTGTCGGGAACGAGATGAAGCGGCATCGGGAGCATGGTGACGGGCGAGGGCTGGCGAGTTCGAGTGGCGCGCAGGCATGCGCGGGATCGTCGTCAGCATAGGGCGGCGAGGCTAATGCGCGCCAATATAGAATGTGGCGATGTTCGATCTCGAAACGGCATGGTCATGGTGTCGCTGCGGCAGTTGCGGTATTTCCTCGAAGTGGTAGACGCAGGCGGCTTCAGCGCGGCCGCGGAGCGATTGTTCGTCGCACAGTCGGCGCTCAGCCGGCAGATATCGGAGCTCGAGCGCGAGCTTCAGGCGGTGTTGCTCGAGCGCTCGTCGAAGGGCGTGACGCTCACGCCGGCGGGGCGCACGTTCGTGAGCGAGGCGCGGCGCGTGCTCACCGACCTCGACGGCTCCGTGGCGCTCACGCGCAGCGTGGCGCGCGGCGAGCAGGGCACCGTGCGGCTCGCGCATTCCAGCTCGGTGCCCTTCGCCGGCGCGCTGCCCGCCGCGCTTCATGCACATTTGCAGGCTCATGCGGGGGTGAGCGTCGATGTCTCGACGCTGTCGTCCGAGCAGCAGCAGGACGAGATCGAAGCCGGGCGCGTCGATCTGGGACTGGTGCGGCTGCCGGTGCTGCGTCCCGCGCCGTCGATCGTGTGCGAGGTCGTTGCGCGGGAGCGCCTGCAATTGCTCGTGCCGGCCCATCATGCCCTCGCGGGGAAAACCTCGGTCAGTGTGGCGGCGCTGGCGGCCGAACCTTTCGTCTCCGTGCCGCATCGCGAGCGCGGCGGACTCAGCTATCGCGTGGCACAACTGTGCCAGCAGCATGGCTTCTTCCCTCGGGCGGCTGCCGCCACGTCGCGCAAGGCGACGCTCGTGCATCTGGTGGCCGCGGGCTTCGGTGTGGCTATCGTGCCGGAGAGCCTCGGTGCGCTCGCCGGTGCACAAGTGCACCGCGTGGCGCTCGACGACGAAAGCGCGAGCAGCGAAGTCGCATTGCTGCATCGCCGCGACGCCGGCGCGCTCGTGCGCGCGGTGGGCGATGCGCTGCGCGTGGCGATCGGTGCGTCAACGGGGCGCGACGCGTAGTCAGTCCACGCAGTAAGTCCGGCGTAAGCCGTGCGTGAGAGGGTGCTCGGACAACGTCGAAAAGTGCCAACGCGCGTCGCCCCGTGCCGGGGCGCGAGGGGGAAGCGGGGCCGGGAAAACGAGAGGAAACCCTCAAGTCGGCCGTTTTTTCTCCCGTTATACTTTTCGACACTCGGCGCAAGAAAGCGCCGGCGTGCGGCGCAGACGTCTACCCGGTGTGCCTGGCGGTTCTCGCCGTACCGGCGGCGCTCGCGCCCTCGTCATAACAAGCAGATCAGAGACGCGAGGAGACTGACGATGGGGCTATTCACGCGCACAAGGGGAGCCGCGCAGACCGTCAACATCATGAACGAGGTAGCCACCAACGCCGGTACGCTCGGCGTGGAACTGTGCGACATCGCCGGTAATGTCGACGAGATCGCGGTGCGCATCAAACGGCAGGCCGAAGTGTTCCAGGAACTGCGCCGCGCTGCCGCCGACACCAGTGAAGGGAATCAGCGCATTGCCTCCGCCGCGCGAGACGCCCGCGATGTGGCGGATCGCGCCAGCGCCGAGATCGCGGCGTCGCGCGACACCGCGCACGCTTCGCTGGCATCGATCCACGGTCTCGTGGAAGGCGTCTCGGGCATGGCCGACGAAATCGCCGGGCTGCGCGAAGCGCTCGATCATGTCGGCAAGGTTGCCGAAGGTATCTCGGTCATCGCCAGGCAAACCAATCTGTTGGCGCTCAATGCCGCCATCGAAGCGGCGCGCGCGGGGGTGGCCGGCCGCAGCTTCGCGGTCGTGGCCACCGAGGTCAAACTGCTCGCCAGCAAAACCGCCGAAGCGACGCAACAGATCGAACACACGCTCGCCGCATTGGGCGAGCGCACCGAGCGGCTCATGCGCGAGAGCAACGCCAACGTCGCCCGCGCGAACGACGCCCGGGAAGGCACGCGCGCCATCGCGAGCGTGATCGAGACGGCGGGTACCGCGCTCGATACGTTCGATCGTCAGGCGGGACAGATTGCACAGGTCAGCGAAGCCATCGAAACGGAGTGCACGACGCTGGCCTCGCATGTCGACGAAATGGCTGACGGCGTCACGCATTCGGCCGAACACGTCGAGCGCGCGCGCGAGCGAATCAACGGCTTGCTGTCCGTCTCGGAACACTTGATCGGGCTCATCGCCGAAGCGGATGTCGAGACGGAAGACACGCCGTTCATCCGGGCCGTGCGGCGCGCCGCACGGCAAGTCGGCGAGAGCTTCGAGGCGGCGCTGGCCAAGGGGCGAATCAGCGAGCAGGAGTTGTTCGATCGCAGCTACGAACCGATTCCCGGCTCCAATCCGCAGCAGTTGATGGCCCGTTTCACGCGATTTACCGACGAGACGCTGCCCGCCATTCAGGAACCGTTGCTCGCGCTGAACGAGCGCATCGCCTTTTGCGCGGCCGTCGACGAGAACGGCTATCTGCCAACGCACAACCGCAAGTTCTCGCAGACGCCGACCAACGATCCCGTATGGAACGCGGCGCATTGCCGCAACCGTCGGTTGTTCAACGACCGTACGGGCTCCGCGGCCGGTCGCAACACCAAGCCATTGCTGCTGCAGACGTATCGGCGCGATATGGGAGGCGGGGAGTTCGTGGTGATGAAGGACGCGTCGGCGCCGATCTACGTGAACGGCCGTCACTGGGGAGGGTTTCGTATCGCGTACCGCGTGGCGCGTTAGGCGCCAAGCGCCATGCGCCTGCGTGCCGCGTTGGCCTCAAAAGCAAAGCGCCACCGATTGCGGAATCGGTGGCGCTTTGCTTTTCGGCAGCCGGCTGCGAGGCCGGCCATTGACTGTCAGCGGTGCCAGCGGCCGTGGCGCCAGTAGCCATGGCCGTAACCGTAGCCGTAGTACGGACGACCGTAATACACCGGCGGTGCGCCGTAGTAGACGGGCGCGGGGGCCACATAGACGGGCGGGGGCGCCACATAAACCGGCGGAGGCGGCGCAACGTATACCGGGGCCGGAGCGTAGACCGGCGCCGGCGCGATCAGCGGCAAGCCGATGCCGATACCGACCGAGACGTGTGCCTGCGCCGTCCCGATCGCGCCCGCGGCGAGCGCGATCCCGGCGATGGCAAGGGCGGCAAACTTGGTTTTCATGACATTTCTCCTGCGGTCTTGGCAGCGTACTGATGACGGCACCCGAGCGGCACCATGCCGTTCGACGCGCCCAGTGCCCGTCGGCACCCTGATTCGTCACATTCCTTGGCTTCACTTTACTGAAGTTCCGAAATCCGGGGTGGGCACAATTGTTGCAAAGTATGCGCGCGGACCCGGAGCAGGGAGCGTTCAAAGGATGAAAAGCCGCTGCCAAACGTGTTGATTACATTGCTATTTTATTCATAATCAACGGTTTGCGCTCGTTTCGGTTGACGGAGGCGCCAGCGGAAGGCGTCCCGGACGGCCCCGAATACGCGGCACTTGTTACATTCATTTACACCGACGACACCCGGCTGTGGCGCAAAAACAGCGGCGGATGCCGCTTTCGCAACGTCCGCCGCCGTCGGCGTGGGGCACTCGCGACCTCACGCCGTCTCCTCCCTGCTAAACCCATGCCGGCTCCCCGCCCGCGAGGCAGGGGGCCGGAAAGAAACGCTACGCTTACTGGTGGAAGCGTGCCTTGGCGTCGGCCACGCACGCGTCCTTGCTGTCGCCCGTCATGCTGTCGCAGCGCTCGACCGCCGCCTTGTACTGGGCCTTGTTCGCATCGGCGTTGGCGTCATGACGCGCCGCGACGGTGTCCTTGGACGACTCGCGGCTCGTGCGCATGACCTTGGCGTCGCCGTAGGCCTTCGTCTTCGCGGCGTCGGCGTCCTTCACGCAAACGTCCTTGTCGTTGCCCTTCTTGTCGTCGCAGCGCAGCTTGGCGACGCTGTAGTCGGCGTCGGCCTTGGCGACAGCGGCGTCGTAACGGGCCTTGGGCGTTTGCTTGTAGTCGGCTTCCGCGTTCGCCTTGGCCACCTTTTCGTTGCCCTTGGCCGTTTCCACGCAGACCTTCTTCGCGTTGTCCTTGAGGTCGTCGCAGCGCGCCGATGCCGCCTTGTAGTCGGCCTCGGCAGATTTTTGCGCGGCCTCGTAGCGATCCTTGGCGGCGGCGTCTGCCGTCAGGGCCGTCGATTCACGGCCCTTCCTGCCGGTGAAGGCGTTGGCGTTGCCGGAGTTGACGACCAGAACCCGGGCCTTGCCGGCCGCGAGATTCTGCCGGCAGTAATCGACCGGGGCCGACGGGCATTTCGACCGCGTGAAGACGCCGGCGACGGCGGTGATCGTGCCGTCGAGCGACAATTCGCCCAGCACCACATAGCCTTCCAGCGCATCCGCCGGAACGGCGCCGAGCGCCGCCATCAGCCCGAGCGCGATGGGCAGGTCGTAGTGGCTGCCTTCCTTCGGCAGGTCGGCGGGAGCGAGGTTGACCGTGACCTTGCGCGCCGGCATCGACAGGCCCGAAGCATGGAGCGCGGCCTGTACCCGCTCCCGGCTCTCGGCCACCGCCTTGTCCGGCAGACCGACGATGGACATGCCCACCTTGCCGGGCGCGACCATCACCTGCACATCGACCGGCACGGCCTCGATGCCCTGGAACGCGACCGTGCGCACCCGCGCGACCATGCTGCTTCCCCACCCCTCGCGGGCGCTGCGCCCGCCGCGCCCCTCATCGTTCCCTCAGGGCGTCTTTTCCAAGACAAGCATGGTTTGCGGCTCAAATCAAGAACATTTCGGGAACGATTTCGCGCAGCGGCTGCGGGCGCGGCAGTTGACCGCGACGGCCGCCGATCCGGCCGGGATCGAGGCCGCGTTCACCGCTCTCGCCGAGGCGAAGCTGGACGAGCCGACGGCCGTGGGCTACCGGACGGTGCTCTACCGCAAGGCGTCCACCCTGCTC
>OFTX01000353.1_pt1 | contig 25674 bp, 23 predicted proteins | sample 1775051 | NCBI WGS metagenome assembly OFTX01 (sample SAMN08195772, study PRJEB24354) | sludge metagenome | isolation source: sludge from phenol fed wastewater aerobic bioreactor A | place: India: Nagpur | collected 2016-09-15
GCTTGACGAGAATATGAACCTGCTTCGTCGTGCCGGCGCCGCTCTCGGTGTCGCCGATGATCCAGCGCACCGTATCGCCAGCGGCGACCGGACCGGCGCCGACCAGCGTTTCGCCGGGCTGCAACGCGATGTCGGTGATCTGGCCGGGCGCGGCATAGACGACTTCGACGATGATCGGAGCGGCCGTCGCGTCTTCAGCCATAGCAGGACTGCGCCCGCTGCGTGAAAGAATCGATGAAGCTGCTGGCGATGCGGTTGAACACCGGGCCCACGACGGCCTCCAGCGCCCGGCTGGAAAACGCGTACTCCATGGTATAGACCACTTTGCAGGCGTTGTCGCCCAGCGCCTTGAATTCCCAGGTGCCCTTCAGCGCCGAGAACGGGCCGTCGACCAGGTTGAAGGTGATCAGCCGCGGATAATCGTGTTCGTTGCGGGTGCTGAACGACTGCTTGATGCCGGCAAAGCTGATGGTGATCGACGCCTGCATGCCGTGTTCGTCGCGCGAACGTACCTGCGCGCCGCCGCACCACGGCATGAAGTCGGGGTATTTTTCCACGTCGGCGACCAGGTCGAACACCTCCTCGACAGGTGCGTCGATCGTGACCTCTCCAAAGATGTTCGCCACGGGGTGCTCCTTCACGATGATCAGGTCGTCGTGGTCGCTGCGGCGTTTCGCTCGCTGCCGCGGAGGCGTCGGCGTCGGCTCCGGCCTCCCCGTCGTCACGGCACCGGTGTGCCAGCGCAGCTGCCGCTCCGGCGCCCGCACTGTCCACGAGGCGACCGGCAGCATCCCGACCCACGCGGAGACGCGGTCGGCCTGTCGATCATTGCGGGCGCTTGGGTCTCGGCCGCGCGTGCGCGGCACCCAGGTCGAGCGCGATCGCCAGGATCAGCGTGCCCACCCAGGCATTGACGGGGTTGAAGATCAACGGCTCGTGGCCGCCGATGTTATTTGCGATGAACCAGACGATCAGCCAGATGAGCGTCATCACAGCCTCCTCAACAATGCGGTCGCATCAGACCGCGTCACCGGCTGGCGCAGGCGGCGTCGGCCGCACCCCACTCACGGTGCCCGTCACTTGCTGCCCGCCGAGGTCCAGCCGGAAGGGTGGATATCGGTCGGTCATGAGCCCCGCGTAGGCGGCCACGCGGAGCGCCCAACGGTTCATTCCGAGGACGAAGTCGAAGATCTGCGGCGGGTAACGGTCGGTGAACAGCAGCACGATCGCGGCGACCAGCACCAGCAGCCCGATCAGCCCCGGCGCACCCGCCGTCTTTTCGTCACTGACCCATCCGCCGCCGACGAACAGCGCGACAACCAGATAGTGCGGGATCGCCAGCAGCCACCACTTGACTAGAACCAGCCCGCGCGAGAGGTGGTCGGGATAGTCGACGTCAAAATGCGTCGGATAGCTCGGCACATCGGACAGGGTGAACGGCGGGTAACGGTCGGTGCCCAACGCGCCGTAGGCGTAAAACGACACACGCCATGTCCAGCGAAGCACACCGACATTGAACTCGAAAAGGCCCCGCGGGTAGCGGCCAGTGAACAAGATCGCGAAAAACGCGACGAAACTCACCGCGACGAACGCCAGCCACAGAAACGCCAGCACCACGAAGTGCGGAACCAGCAGCAGCCACTTGACCAGCCACAACCACCGGCTCAACCCGCCGTCCACAGTCGCGTCCACACGGGCCGGGTAGGCGACGACAGACATCTCGCAATCACCTCCCCGGTCGTCGGCCTCCACGCTGCCCCCGCGCAACGGCAAGACCCAGGGCCGAAAGACCCGCAACCGCGGGGGAAAAGACCTTCCCCGGCCGATCGACAACCAGTGTCTTGGCGGGCCGGAGGGGCGGTCGCCGGCAAGGTAGCGGCCGATGAGGGTCATGTCCTGGCATATCTGAGCGCAGCGGGCATAGCCCCAGTCCTGCATCCGCTGCTCGCGGGCTCGGGCGGCCTGCCGGCGCTGGGCGGTAGTGCTACCAGGGCCTAGGGTCCCGAGGGCTGCGCCTGGGTCGCTGGGGCGGCACCCAGTTCCCCACTGGACCTTGCCGTGGATGGCCGTGGATCGTTGCTGCCGAGATCGGCTTGCATGCCGACCGGCGGAGCTAGGCTGGCAGGCTCGCGGCGTGCGGAGCACGATTGGCCCGTGGACGTCGAGAGGGTCAGCCCCAACGACCTAACAGAACTGCTGACCGAGACACCGGCAGGGCCTCAGCAGATGGGGGCGATCCTGCGGCTGGGCAGCCCGATCCCGGCGGCGGCGACCGTCCGGCCGCCGTCGCGGACACATCGGCGCCGACCTTCACGCCGACCGTGCTGACCGCTGAGATATGCCGCGCCGGCATGGACCTCACGCACGACGCGCTCGGCGCGGGTTGGCTCGTGGCCGTCAACGGGCCGCGCGCCCGCGTCAGGTTCGAAGGCCCCGATACCCTGCCGGCCCGATCCGATCACGTCCTGGACATGAGAAGCGGCGCGCTACTCACCGCGCCCCCGCCGCCGCCGTCCGGTGTCGGCGGCGACGACGATCTCACGGCCACCGTGCCGACCGTACGTCGCGCTAACGCGCGAACCTCGGGCCTGCCGACCTGCGCGGTGGATCAGGCGCCGCCGGTCAAGGACGTGTAGCGGGTCGTCGACGGCGGTTCGGCGAGCAGGCCGGTGAATGCGGTGTTCCACGTTTCCTGCTGCGCGGCGACGAAGGCATCCAGCGCCTGCTGCGACGCCCAGCGGGAGACCGACGCGACGACGCCGGGGCGTCCGGATACCTCGCACACCTGTGCGCCGAAGCAGTCCGGCGCCGCCGAGGTCTGCGCTACGAGGGGTTTCGCGGCGGAAACCACGTCATCGAATCGGCCCGCCCCGGCAACGAACGTGGTGACGCTAACGACCTGTGCATGCGCTGTCATGATTCTTCTCCCAGTCGTCGGTCGATTGGTGACGACGACCAAGACACGCTGCTGCGGACGGCGCGCCGCCACACCTGCTGCTGTTTCCTGAAAGTTATGCCGGGCGCGTGCCGGCCTGTCAAGGCCGTGATATCACCGGGTCGCCCGCAATCACGCGCGACGCCCGGCCCTGCCCCGGCGATCGCGCGCCGCGTCGCGGGGTTTAGCGATCGTTACGCGACGATCGCAATCGTGATCGCGAGCGCCATGGCCTGGTGGAACGCCACGGTGATGCCGGGTGCCTTCGGTTTCAGGTTGACTGCATGGAACAGCAGGAAGCCGATGAGCACCTGCCCGAGGACGAGATAGAACGCGACCGGATAGACCGCCGCGTCCCGCCCGAGCATGCCGACCAAACCGAGCGCGGCGACGAGGTGTATCACGAAGACCCACTGCGGAGCGCGCCTGGGCAGGGAGAACTCGCCGATCGGCTTGCCGAACCCGCGTTGTCCCGTCGTCATACCGCCGAGCAGGACGACGATAACGACCGCGCGCAGCGGGCCGGTGTGGGCGAAGAACGACCAGAAGTCGCCGCCGCGCCCGATCGGGATCACGAGGTAGGACAGGAAGACCCCGTACGCCAAGAGGCCGTGGATGCCATGGACGATCGCCGGCAAGCGGCCGGCCAGCACGTGCAGCGTGCCAATGCCGAACACGGCGGTGGCGACGACGAGCGCAAGCCCGCTGATCGTCGCGGATTGCGGTGCCAGCAGCACGAGCGCCACGCCGATCAGGCCGACCAGCGTCGCGACGATGCGGTGGGCTGCCTCCGGGTCACCGCGCGCCAGCAGCACGATGATGTTGCGGGTGTAGGGCCAATGCGTGCCGAGCGACAGTCCGAACCCAAACCCCTCGACCAGGCTGCCAAGCAGGATCAGGATCGCGCCGAGGACCACCTGCGCGAGAACCAGCCCGTCGATCAGCGCCGCGACGCCGATTCCCGCCGTGGAAGCGCGAATCACCCCGGCCAGCACGGCCCCGGCGACCGCCACCGCGATCAGGACGCGCACGGCCCGAACGGTGGGTGTTATCTCGCCCTCGACCACCGACGATGCCGCGGGCTCCGCCGACGCCATGACGGTCTGGTCCGATCCGCCGTCGGCCGTAAAGTCCGGAACCGTCGGCGTCTCCCGGTCGGTGTCTCGGGTCGCCTTCCTCTGCGCGGGACGCCGCCTATCGGGCATAGCGAATCTCCGATCGTTGAGCCGTCCCGGGACGATGCGACTGTAATGCGGCATGACGGCGACTGTCGCCGCGCGCTCCGTCACATTCGCCGCGCCAGCGGACACGTATGGCCGGCAAGATCATCGGAACCGATCGTTGCGCCGCCGGTCACCGCGCCCGCGAGCGGCTCAATACACATCGACGCGGTAGCGTTTCTCCGCGCGGAGCCGGGTCAGCATCTCGGCACCGGCGCCGGGACCGAGACGTTCCTCGAATACGTCGTGCAGCGCGCCGGATACCGCGGGGGCCATGCGTCGCGCGTCGCCGCACACGTACCAATAGGCGCCCCCCTCCAGCCAGGCAACCAGATCCGCGCCGCGCTGCCGGATCCGGTGCTGGACGTAGGTCTTTTCCGGTTGATCGCGGGAGAAGGCGGTATCGAGCCTGGTCAGCGTGCCGCGACGGAGGAACTCGGCCCAGTCGGATTTATAGAGGAAATCGGAGTTCGCGCGACGGTTTCCGAAGATCAACCACGCGGGCCCCGCTCCTTTCTGCCGCGCGCGTTGTTGCAGGAATGCCCGATACGGCGCCACGCCGGCACCGGCCCCTACCATCACGATCGGCACCGCAGGGTCGGCGGGCAGGTGGAACATGCGATTCGGCAGCGGGAAGGCCGGCACCCGGTCACCGACCGAGCTGCGGATCGTGAGGTAGCCGCCGGCAACGCCGCTGCACACCGCGGCCCCGTCGGGACGATCGACGGCGACCGCGAACTGCGCGCCACCCGGATCGTCGGGCGACGTGCCGGCCCAGGAGTACGCCCGCGGGCGGATCGGCCCCATGAGGTCCGCCAGTTCCACGGGTTCGAGTCGATGGTTGAGCAGCGCCACGGCGTCTGCGACGCAATGCCCGGCCACCCAGGAGTCGAGCCCCGCGGTGTCGTCGCCGGCCAGCGCCGCACCGAGCTCGCCGACGGCCGCGACGGCGCGCAACAGCGCGAGCGACGGGAACCGCAGCTCCCACCGCGTCCGCGCGAGATCCGCGAATGACGCGCCCCCAGCGTCAGCCCATTCCGGGATGCCGGCCGTCATCAAGAACCGCTCCACGGTCGACGGGTCGTTCGTCGGCACGATGCCGAGTGAATCTCCGGGCTCCAGCGTCACGCCGCTGCCGGACAGGTCGAGCTCCACACCGACGACGCGGTGATCGCAGTCCGGAGCGGTCAGGCGCACGATATCGGATACCGGCGCCCAGAACGGGTTTTCGCGGGTCCAACGCGCCGATGGTGAGCCTCCGGGAGATTCCGCAGCGTCCACGGCGGCGGCCCGGTCGTCCGCTCGGGCCGGATGTTCGGTGCGCGAGCCGGGTTCGGCGTCGGGTTTCGCCAATTGCGCCGCCCGGTCGGCGATCCAGGCTGCCGCAGGCCGGTCGTAGGCGGCGTCGCAGTCGAGCCGGTCGGCCAACCGCGCCCCACCGAGCTCCGCGAGACGCGCGTCGATCAACTTCCCGGCGTGGCAGAAATGCGTGTAGACGTGGTCGCCGAGCGCCAGCACGGCGTAGCGCAGCCCGTCGCACGCGTGCGGCGCGGCCGTGCTCAGGCGCTCCCAGAACGCCTCGGTGTCCCGCGGCATGTCGCCTTCGCCTGTCGTCGACACGATGATCAGCGCTGGGCTGCCGTCCATGAGCGTCGCCCAGTCGACATCGCTGAACTCGCCGACGGTCGAGTCGATGCCGCGCTTATTCAGCGTCTCGCGCAGGTCATCGCTCAAGAACTCGGCGCTGCCCGTCTCGGTGCCGAACAGGATGTTCACCACGGGATCCGCGGCCCCGATCCGCGTGACGCCGCGCGGCAGCACGACCCTCCGCGCAAGATCATGCTCCGCACAATTCCGACGGTAGCCGCCGGAACAGGCGCGCCGAACGAGATGTGCGACAGATCGCTCAGGCCCGCCCGGCATGGGAGAGCCGGACGACCGACACCGAACAGCGGCCGCGTGACGCCCGGCACCGCGCCGCCCCCCAGGTCCCGCCACCGGTTCGACGCTCCGAGCGGACTCCGACACAATTCGAACCATGACCATGACGAGCGCGGCGAGGCCAGATTTCCCCACGCTTCCGGGGTGAATGCGCCGCATCGGTACCGCAACAGGGGCTCCCACCACCACGCCATCGGCGCGATTCCCTCCGGCTCACCTAGCACCCGGACCAACCGCTCATGAGCCCAGAAACTCGCCCCGGATTGCGCCGCTGCGACTGCTAGCCCAACCCGTTTTTGCGCCGCTGCGACTCGGCGCATTCTTCATGCGACTCAACACCGACGACCCACGCTCCATCCTGTCGGTGATGGACCTGTCGACGGCGACTTACCGTAAGACAAAACAAACTGTGGTGGGCTGGCGGTTACAGCCTCATCTCGGTGCCTCTCGCCGCCGGGATCCTCGCCTCCGTCGGCTTTGTGCTGCCGATGTCGGTCGACGCAATCCTCATGTCGCTGTCCACGATCATCGCCGCTGCCAACGCCCAACTCCTGCGTGGCCTTGACCTGCGGCCCGCCGCCGCGGCGAGTGGGTGAGACAACGACCATAGCCGGTCGGCTCGATCCGACGGTAGCCTCGATCCGACGGGGACAGCGGCGGTAACGCGTGCGCCTTGCGGCCGGTTCGGGTCTGTCGTGAGGACAACAGTCGTGACGCGAGAAGGCAAATCCCAACCCGTTCGCCGAGCCTCGACTCGGACGCTCCGTTCATCGCGTCGCGGACGGCAGATCCGCGTCATCTCAGGTGTGGTGGCGCTGGTGGTGGCGGGCGTCGTGATCGCCGTTCGTGCCGGAAGCAGCAACGACCCTGCGATGGCATTCACGATCGCCGCGCCCGCCGACGGCGCGACCGTTTCCTCGCCGGTCGCGCTTGAGGTTGCACGGGGCGCGGCTCGGCTCACCGGGCGACGGGCTGGATCACCTGCACCTGTCCCTTGACGGCGGGCAACCGGTCGCCGACTACTCCTCAAGCCGGCTGTCGCTGCAGATTCCACCGGGTCGGCATACGCTCACCGTTGAGCTGGCTGGCCCCGACCATGCGCCGCTGCGGCCTGACCGGTCGGTGACATTCACCGTCACCGACTGATGCGTGCGCACGAACCGCAGCCGACACTGCTGCGGCACACGCTCGCGGTGCGAATCGCACACGACGCACTTGCGGCCGGGATCATTGTGCTCATCGCGACCGGCCTGGGCATGGCCGAGCATCTACCCGGATCGGTCACAAGGTTGCTCGGCGGCCACGTCTGGCTCGGCACCCTGTATCGCGGGCTCGGCGCCGCGGTCGGCGCGGCGGCAGTCGGACTGCTACTCTTCTACTCTTCGGCCCAAGCGCCGGTCGTCGGCTGATCCGGGACATGTGCCGATTCCGCCGCGGCGATGTCGCCTGGCTCATCAGTTTCACTCGATATGTTTTCGCACCCCATCGGTTTCGCCCGCGTACTCACAGTGGCCGGTTCGACCCCGGCCAGCGAATCGTCTTCACCGTCATGCTCGGATCATTCGCGGCCCTGACCGGAAGTGCCGCTGTCCTATATCTCGCCCCGGCCGGAGCCACCGTGCTGTTAGCGTGAGCGCTTCGTGCACACATCGTCGCGGCCGTCATCTTCATCGCTGCACTCGCCGTGCATGTCACGGTCGGTGTCGGACTGCTCCCCCCCCCACACCGCAACATCGGCCGAGTCATGTTCGATGACGGCCGGGTACGCGAAAGCCTCGCACGCACGCTGTGGCCGGCGTGGGCTGCCCAGCAGACCGTGGACCCGTTACCGATCGACGAACCATCCTTGGCACCGAACAACGGGGCCGCGCAAGCCGACCCTGCACGCCCGCAAGGCCAGGCTCGACCGAAATGAGAACACTTGCCACCCGACCGGTCGTGCGCCGCGCCGCAATCGGCGCGACCGTTGTCAACCTCGACATCCACGCAGCGCAGGCCCTCGGCCACGGACGCGAAATGCCCTATATAGGAATCCTGTTCGTGATCGCTGCGGCACTGCTCGGCGCGATCATCATCGGTCTGTGCTCCGGACGGGACAGCAGGCGCGCCTCGGCATGGATCGGCGGCTGCATCGTCAGCGGCGGCGAGTTCGTCCTCTTCGTTCTCAGCCGCACCATCGGTCTGCCAAGCGGCAACCGCGACGCCTGGGCCACCACTCCCGAGGACCAGCTCCGACGGCTGTCACTCCCCCCCGCGGCCGCCTTCAACGCATCGGCGACCATCTCACTCACCCACCGGCCGGAAGCCCACGTGTCCGGGCACAGGCACCGGCTTGGCTGGCACGATCGCACTGCGCCACTTCCCTGAACCATGACCGCCGGGCGACTGTCGTGGCAAGGGTCGTGCCGAGGAATACGGTCCGCGATCGACACAAAAAGCCAGAGGCGGCGCGCTACCGGTAGCCGGCCGAGGGCCTGCGCATCGCTGTCGGGCTGTTCCGCGACGATCGCACGACCTTCGGCTGCGCCTGACCGCGTAGGCCTCGGGTCCCGGCCAAGCCAGCCGTCGACGCGGTAAACATGCACGGCATACCAGGAACGGCTGGTCACGCCGGACGCGGCGCCGGCACCGTGCTGACGTTCATCATCGGATGAACTCGCGCTCCCGGCCGGGTGTTTCCGTGGACGTGTGGAGTGTCGCGATGTACAGGCCGACTGCGAGGGCCTCGACCACGGCGATGATCCAGCCGAGCAGCGGTACCGATCGGGCGTAGAGCGCGCCGGCCAGCGCGCCGCCGGCAATGGCACCAGCGCCCTGGATCGCGGCAAAGACGCCGTAGGCCGTGGCCCGCAGCCCGGACGGGACCAGGTCGGCGACCAGGGCCTTGACGGTCGAGTCCTGGATTCCATTAGCCGCGCCCCAGACGAGCACCCCGAGCAGGGCGAGGACCACACGATCGGTAAACGCCAACCAGGGCACAGCCGCGACGAACACCGGCAGCACGTAGAGGACCCTGCCATGAAAGCGGTCGTACCCAAATCCGGTGGCCAGCGCGGCGATCGCTTCGATCGCCATCCCGGCCGCGTAGACGACCGGTATGGCCGGCAACGGCACGACACGCTCGCGCGCGAGGTGGAACGAGATCACCCCGAACGTGACGAGCCCCGCTGTCGCGGCACCAGAGGACGCCGCAAACAACCAAAATGCGCGCGGCAGTGTGGCTGAACGGGCCGTTCCCGCAGCAGCATGAACAGTGAGGTGATCGGCAGGCTCGCCGACCCGCAGGCGCATCCACGCGAGGATGGCGATGGCAGCCGCACCGGGCAAGGCCAGGACGGCCATGGCAGGCCAGATCGCCCCGGTCAGCGCAACAAGTCCGGCCACGATCAGCGGCCCAGTGAAGGAGCCCGTCTGGTCGAGCGCCTTATGCACACCGAAGGCCTTGCCGAGGCCGACTCCGGTAGCAACATGGGCCAGCAGCGTGGACTTCGCCGGGGAGCGCACCGCCTTTCCGGTGCGCTCGACCAAGATGAGAGCACACGCCACAACCAGCCCGGAACCACCGACCAGCGGTGTGATCGCCAACAGCGGCACACTGACCGCAGTCAGGGCATACCCGACGATGGTCATCGGCCAATACCGGTGCGAACGATCCGCGGCGCGCCCGAAGACCAGCCGCAACACCAACGCCGCCGCCTCGCCGATGCCGGTGACGACACCGACCAGGAAGGCCGACGCGCCCAGCTGCCCCAGCAACGGACCGGTGATCGACCTGGCCCCCTCATAGACCATGTCCGCGGCCAGACTGACCAGCCCGAACCCGACGATCGCCCGCCACGGCGACAACCCGCCCACCGGCCGGGAGCCCACTGCAGTCCCGCTCACAAACGCCCGCCTATGCCGGCTAACCGGCCCGAGCCGGGCTGTCGCGTTCGTCCAAGCGCAGATGCCCGGTGCGATAGACGACCTGGTCGAAAAGCTCCGCAACATGAGCACCGCACAAGCTATAGGTGATACTACGGCCGACCCGATCGTCCTCGTCCCTCCACCCACGACTCATGGAATGCCATCATGACAGTCCTGATTACGCATGGTCACATGCACACGTAAGCTGATCGGCGCGACCCTTCCGTGGGAACTCAGGAGGCCGGTCGCAGAAGTCGCGCTCACCTCGCCGAACTCGAACCACGGCTTGCGCATGCCCCGACGGAAACTCCACTTGCGACGCGCCTTGCTCAGGAAGAAGAAGCCGGCGCACGGCCGACTTCACGCGACCGCCCGCTCTGCACTTCACACGCGACAGGGCGCCCCGGACCATCGTCGCCGCCCGACAGCGTCACGTTACGACCGGTTTTATCGCATCGAATTCCTGTCGCGGACCGATTCTCGGCCAGCCGGATGACAAGAAAAAGGCCCCTGATCGGGCTGTTACACCTGATCAGGGGCCTTTCGGTGGTAGCGGGGAGAGGATTTGAACCTCTGACCTCTGGGTTATGAGCCCAGCGAGCTACCGAGCTGCTCCACCCCGCGTCGACTCCATCAGTGTAGCAGGCTTCGCGGGCCTACGGCGGCGGGCAGCGATCGACGGCGGCAGCCGCGAACAACGTCATATTCGATCAATAACCTGCGCGACGGGACCCGGCGGCTAGAACCGCATGGACACGGCGAGCCGGCCGGTGCCGTAACTCGAGACGTCCAGCGTCAGGTCGATGCGATGCCCGAGCGCGTACAGCAACTGAATCGCGTCGGCCGGCGCGGTATTGATCGGGCGGTACGTCCGCTCGAGACGCAGGTGCGGATTGCCCCGGCCCTGGAAGACCGACGCCAGCACGTTGCTGACCTCGCTCAGGTTCTCCAGCAGGTCCTCCGGCAGATACTGATCCTCGATGGCAGCCTTCGCGCCGCGCGCCGGGACCAGTGCCACCGCCGCGCCGACGTGGGCCGCAGCCGGCAGATCCCAGCCCGCCACCGCGCCCAGCGCACGCGAATCGTCGATGTACAGCGCGAGCGCGCCACCGACGGTGTCCGTGGGCGTGAGCGCATCCGTCGGGAACACAGCGACCTCGCGGCCGAGAAGCCCGTCAAGAACGTCCTTGATCAGCTTGGTGGGCGGAAGGTTGGTCATCGATCATGTTCTCCGTAACTGTGAGGTTACCGACAGTAATCGATTTTAGGCGACGAACTCACCCAGGACGTCACGGAAGGTCTCGGCGGTGAACGGTTTCGCAATCAAGAACGCCGCGCCCGCGGATGCTGCCTCGGCTCGCATCGCGTCCGATCCCTCGGATGTGACGAACCCGAACAGCACCGTCGACCCGGCCGCGCGGATGGCCCGGAGCGACTCGATGCCCGTCATCTCCGGCATGTTCCAATCCGACAGCACCAGGTCCGGCTCCTCGGTCATGACGACGTTGAAAACCTGGCGCCCGTCGGCGGCCTCGACGACATCGGAGACATCGAAGCCGGCCTGGCGGAGCGTCCGCACCACGATCCGCCGCATGACTGTCGAGTCATCGGCGACGAGCACTCGCATGGTCCTACCGCCCCTTCACATCGTCCGCCGGCCGGCCGCCGCGGCACCGCTCCCACAACGACACGTCGACCGGTTGCCCGTTCCACAGGGCATGGACGGTCACCACTTCGCGGGCGTCCGGATTGACCAGCGCGGACGCATCGAGCACCACCTGCGGCAGGGACAGCGTCGCGGCCATGCCCACCATCGACTTGACGCTGCCGCCCACGATGTTCGCGATCTCGCCGAGGGCGTCGGCGATCTCCGCGGTCGATACGTCGTCGTCGGCCAACTGGAACAGGTTCGCGGCGATCTTCCGCGCGCAGTCGTGTCCGGCGACGATCATCAGGTGCCCGGCCCACCCACCGCTGATCGACACGGACGCGACCATCGCCGGGCCGGCTGCGTGATCGCCCCGATCGCCGCCTGGATTGCCCGCGCGCTCGCCGGACATCGCGGCACCGGACATCGCGGCACCGGGCACCGCGGCACCGGACATCGCGGCACCGGACATCGCGGCACCGGACATCGCAACGATGTCGCCGTCGATGAACGAGGACCACACCTCACCGACGATCTCGCCGAGTTCCGCGGGAGTCGGCAGCACCGGGTCGATCGCTTCCGTCATAGGCCCTGCCATAAGCCCTGTCATGGGTCACACTCCTGCCGTCAGGCGTTCGGGGTCCAGCAGACCCAGTAGTTCCAGCTTCTCCGCCACCGCATCCGGGGTGAACGGCTTGATGAGGTACTCATGCGCCCCGGCAGCGAGGGCGCGCACCACTTTGCTCTGCTCGCTCTCGGCGCTGACCATCATCAGAGCCACGTCGTCGTACCGGGGGTCACCACGGACGGCCCGGATGAACTCCAGGCCATCCATCTCCGGCATGGTCCAGTCGATGAGCGCGACGTCGAAACGGTGGTCCGCCGCGTCCATCTTGTCGAGGGCATCGCGGCCGTGTTCGGCGAGTGTCGCCTCGAATCCCAGGTTCGTGACGATGCGCTTCAAGATCATGCGCATGGCCGACGAATCGTCGATCACAATGGCGTACATGTCAGATCCTTCCGCTGAGCTGCAAAGACGGACCGGATGCCGGGGTGGGCGCCGACCGTGCGGACGGAACCGACGGCGGCTCGGAAGCTTGCCCGGAAGGCGGCCTAGTTACCGGACCGCATACCGGCCGATATGCGGACAGATCGCCCATCCGAACGAGCTCGAACCCGTCATCGATCCCCCGCGTCGTCTCGGCCGTCCCGAGGACGAGCCAGCCGCCGGGGGCCATGACCTGGCGCACGCGTCGCAGGATCGTCTGCTTCGTCGGCGTATCGAAATAGATCAGCACGTTGCGCAAGAACACCACGTCGAATGCCGGCAAGCCGGGCGGGAACGGCGCCGCGAGGTTCAGCTCACGGAACTGGATGTTGCGCTGCAGCTCCGGGCTCACTTGCCAACCGGTGCCGGCCCGCTGGAAGTACTGCACCAGGTAGCGGGCCGGCAGCCCACGGTTGACCTCCATCTGCGTGTACCGCCCCTGCCGCGCCCGCTCCAGCACCCCGCGTGCGATGTCGGTGCCGATGATTTCGAAACGGCGAGCCGGTCCGAGTTCCTCGATCAGCAGCATCGCGAGGCTGTAGGCCTCCTGGCCCGTCGATGCCGCCGCGGACCAGATCCGGAGCGGCCGATGCACCATGCGGTCGGCCAGCAGCCGTGGCAACATGTCGCGCCGGAACGACGCGAACACCGTCGCATCGCGGAACCAGGACGTCTCGTTCGTGGTGAGCGCCTCCACGATCGCGCGCCGCTCGGCAAGGCTAGTCGGTCGCTGGGCTGCACGGACATACGCGTCGACACCGGCCAGGCCAGCGGCCCGGGCCAGCGGCAGCAGGCGTGCCTCGACCAGGTACTCCTTGCCGGGTTGCAGCACGATCGCCGACTCCCGCCGCACCAGGTCGCTGACCCAGTTGAATTCGGACGATCCGACCCCCATCACGCCACCCCTGCTGCGGGTCGGCCGGCTGGCCGCGCCGCCCGTAGCTGCTCGGCGAGAAACGGCCCGACCCTCTCCAGCCCGATGATCGCGTCGGCGAGCCCCGCCTCCGCGACGGCGCGCGGCATCCCCCAAACGACGGAACTCGCCTGGTCCTGGGCCACGATGAGCGACCCGTCCGCCGCCATCTGAGCGCACCCCGCCCGGCCGTCGTGTCCCATCCCGGTGAGGATCACGCCGATCGCGCTGCCCGGATACGCCGTCGCGACGGACCGGAACAACACGTCGACGGACGGGCGCGAGTAGTTCTCCGGCTCCCTGTCGTGCAGGCATGTGACGACGGCTGCGCCTCGGCGCCGTACCTCGAGATGCCGGCCGCCGGGCGCTAGGTACATCACGCCCGGCGCGAGCTGCTGACCGTCCTCCGCTTCGATCACATCGACCGGGCCGATCCGGGACAGCCGCTGCGCGAGTGTGGCGGTGAAAACCGGCGGCATGTGTTGTACCGCGACGATGGGCAGCGTGGGGCGCTCTGTGATCGATGCGAGCACCCGCGCCAAGGCGTCCGGGCCACCGGTCGACGATCCGATCGCGACGATCTGCGGGGGACGTGCGCTCGTCGTCCGCTTTTCCCGCGAGTATGACGAGTATGACGCCGTTCGCGGCGCCGGCGCCGTAAGCGGCTGCTGCAGCTCACGGACGAAGGGCCGGGGTCGGCTGGTGAGCGCACGGATCCGCGGGACCAGCTGATCGCGCAGGTCGGTCAACGACTCGGCCAGACTGGCCGAGTTGGCAGGCTTGGTGACGTAGTCGCGTGCACCAGCGGCGAGCGCGTCGAGCGTGATCGCGGCACCCTGGTGTGTGAGCGTCGAGACCATGACGACCGGGAGACGCGGGAAGCGGCGGTGTATCTCGCGCATGGCCGTGAATCCGTCCATCACCGGCATCTCGATGTCGAGCGTCAGCAGATCGGGGCTCAGCTCGGCGATCTTGGCGATGGCCTGCTCACCGTCGTGCGCCATGCCGACGACACGGATGTCGGGCGTGTCGTTCAGCACACCGGACACCAACCGGCGGACCAGCGCGGAGTCGTCTGCTACCACTACGGAGATCATCGAGCGGGTGTCCTTGGTTTCGCGAGCATGGGCAGCGCTCAGGCGGCGAATGATGTGACCTTGCCCGTCCTATCGGCCGATTTACGGGCAAGTTCATCGATCGACGAACCGGTGTCGTCGCGATTCACCGCGTCAGACCGCTACCGCGGCATCGACGTCGAGGCTGAGCAACAGTTGGCCGTCGAGCTTGTACGCTCCGGACACCAGTTCGCGGACGGTTCCGACGAGGGTGTCGGGCGGCGGTTCGAACTGGCCGTCGGTGACGTCGACCACTCCGCCGATCCGGTCGACCAGCAAAGCCACGGGCTCCCCGCCGACGAGCACCACGACGAGCATCGATTCAGCGGACCGATGACCGATCGGGGCCAGACGCGGATGGAGGTCGATCGTGGTCACCACCTGCCCGCGCAGATTGATCAGCCCGGCGACCGTGGGCGGCGCCAGCGGTACCCGCGTGATGCTCTGCTCACGAAGCACCTCGCGCACGCGCTCCACCTCGACCCCGTAGAGCCCGGAGCCCAGCCAGAACGTCGCATACTGCTTGCCGGTCGTCCTGCTGGTTGTCATTGCCGGTTCACTCCCACTAGGTCGCCGAGCGCTCCGGCCGCTGGATCGCTGACACCGAATGGCGCGTCGTCGGCTCCGGCGCGGGCCCGCGGAACGGCCCCGGCCGTAACCTGTATGCCGGCCGTGGCCTGGGCGTGCACGGCCGGGAAGAACGCCGGATCGGCGGCGGCGATGGCCCGTTTGACATCCAGCAGCCCGACGACCCGACCGCGCACCACGACGGACCCGACGAAGCCGCGGTCGTCGATCTCGCTGCGATGCGCCGTCGCGTGCTCCACGATGTCGATGATGTCGTCCATGACGATCGCGACACTGTGACCGGCCTGCGCGTACACGGCGACGGGAAGCTCGGTCGGCTGACGGTCCGAGAAGACGCCGAGATGACGATCCAGGCGGATGAGCGGAATGATCGTGCCGCGGTACTGCACCACTTCGCGCGTCCCGACGGTTTCCACGTCTTGGGCGGAGATCATCTCCAGGCGGGTGACCATCGACATCGGGATCGCCACCTGGCTGCCGTCGCCGACGCCGGCGATGAGCAGTCGTTCCGTCTCGGCCCCAGCATCGGGTCCGGCATCGGCCTCGGCATCGGCCGCAGCGGAGGTGGCGCGCTGCACGTCCGCCTGCGCGGCGCGCTCCGCCGCGTCGGCGCGCAGCACCCGGCGGGCGATGTTCTGCACATCGAGGATCAGCGCGACCGTGCCGTCTCCGAGGATCGTCGCGCCCGAATAGACGCCGATGCTCTTCAGCCGCGGGCTCAGCGCCTTGACGACGATCTCCTCGGTGTTCAGGACCCGGTCGACCAGCAGTCCGAACCGGCGGTTGCCCGCCTGGAGGACGACGATCACCTGGCTCACCTTGCCCTCGGGTGCACCGAAAGTGTCGGCGCCGGAAAGGATGTCGGAGAGTGCGACGAGCGGGAGCAGGGCGCCACGGAGGCGGTAGACCGGTGCCCCGCCCACGCTCTCGATCTCCGATGCGGCCGACGCGGCATCCAGCGCGACCAGCTCCAGCAGGCTCGCCTGGGCCACAGCGTACCGATCGGTTCCGCACTCGACGGTCAACGCGGGAACGATCGCGAGGGTGAGCGGCACGCGCATGCGGCAGACGGTGCCCTGCCCGACTGTCGACTCGAGCTCAATGGCGCCGCCGATCGCCGCCAGATTCGTCTTGACGACGTCCATGCCGACGCCGCGCCCGGACAGCTTCGTCACCTCCGACGCCGTCGAGAAGCCGGGCTCGAACACGAGCTGCAGAATCTCGGCGTCGGAGTGGTGCGCGAGCTCGGCCGGTGTCCTCAGCCCACGTTCGATCGCGGCGGCCGCGATCTTCGCCGGATCGATTCCCGCGCCGTCATCGGCGACCTCGATCACGACGTGCCCGCTGTTGTGGTAGGCGCGAAGGCTCACTGTGCCCTCGCGCGGTTTGCCGGACGCCTCCCGCACCTCGGGCGCCTCGATCCCGTGGTCGACGCAGTTGCGCACCAAGTGGGTCAGCGGATCCTTGATCGCCTCGAGCAGCGCGCGGTCGAGTTCGGTGTCCTGCCCCGACATCGTGAGCCGCACCTGGCGACCGCACTGCGCTCCCACATCGCGCACGACCCGCGGCAGCTTCGACCACAGATGATCGATAGGCTGCATCCGGGTCTTCATGATGCTTTCTTGGATATCGATCGTGATCACGTTGAGCCGCTGCGCGGCGCGCGAGAGTGTCGGATCGGCGATCTGCCCCACCCCGCGAAGGAGCTGGTTGCGGGTGAGGACGAGCTCTCCGGCAAGCCGCATCAGCGTGTCGAGCAGGTCGACGTCGACGCGCAACGAGCTTTCGGCCGCCGACCGTCTGGGCCCTGCTGATGTCGACGCTGCCAATCTCGACGCAGTGGGTTTCGACGACGTACCAACTGACTTCGGCGGCGAAGCAGCCGGTTTCGGCGGCGAGGCCGGTTCCAACAACTCAGCGAGTGGCGGCTCCGCGGCAGGCGCAAATTCGCCGCCGGGGGCTCCGGGCCGAACAGCGTCATCCTCGCTTTCCACCCCGATCGAACCGGCGGGAACCTCCGCGGCGGGCGGCTGCGGCGCGTGGCCGGTCGTCACCTGCGCCTGGATCTGCTCCATGACGGCATCGATCTCGACATCGCCCTCGGCACCGGTCGCCTCAATGGACGCGAGCAACGCCCGTACGGTGTCCACCATGGCCAGCAGCGCGTCCGCTGCCGGTGTCGTCATCTGCTGCTGACCGTCACGCAGCCGGGCGAGCAGCGACTCGCCGCTGTGGGTCACCTTCTCCAATCGCCCGAAGGCCAAAAAGCCGCTGGTGCCCTTGATCGTGTGGATGGTGCGGAATGCGCTGGCGAGCCGCTCGCGCGAGTCCGGCGTGGCCTCGAGGGCCAGGAGATCCCGATCGAGTTGATCGAGGTTCTCGGAACTCTCGATCAGGAACTCCTGGACGATCTCGTCCATGTCGTCCATGAGGTCTCCTTGGCGCATGCAGCGGACACCTCAAGGATCGGCACGGCCGAGGCGTTGATGAGTCGGGTCCCGGTCAGCCGCCGGACGATGTGGTGGTCGACCCTGCGGTCGTGGACCGGGCCGTGGTGGTCGCCGCCGGGCCGGCCACCTCGAGATAGGTTTGCACGGCCGCATACAGTTTTTCGGTCGCCGAGCCGATGGCGGCGAGATCGCCGGACTGCTTGGCCGCGCTCAAGGCCTGCTCGGCCTGCTGCATCGCGGCCAATGCCTGAGCTGCGTCGGGCAGCGGACCCCCGCTCGTCGAGGTCGGTCCGGTGCTGCCGCTGACGCTCGGCGGCGTGCTGACCGCACCCGATTGGGTGGACGGCGGCGAGCTCGACGACGTAGACGACGGCGTGGTGGACGAGGTGCCGCCCGATGCGCCGTTGACCGCGGAAAGGTCCGCTGGAGAGGCGTTGTCGAGCGCGGCGGCAAGCGACGGCCCCATGCCGACCTGGCCGTTGTACCACACCAGCACTTGGCCGAGCTGCGGGTAGGAGTTCGTAGATCCGCCCTGCAGATACAGCGGTTCCACGAAGAGCAGACCCTTGTCCGTGGGCAGCGTCAGCAGGTTCCCGGTGAGGATCTGCGACCGGCCCGCGGTATTCCGGGTCGTGACGTAGTTGGCGATGTTCGTGTTCGAGTTGAACAACTGTTGGATCAGCACCGGTCCCGGCGTCTGCGTATCGACCGGCAACTGCTGCACGGTGATCTTGCCGTAGTTCTCCGGGTCGCTGTTCGCCGTGATGTACGCCGCCATGTACTCGCGTTGGAACCATGTCATCGCCGTCGTCAACATGAACTGTGGTTTATTCGTGCCCGGCAGCGTGATCTCGAGGTAGTACGGCGGCTGGGCGGCCGTCACCGTGCTCTCGGTCGGATCGTTGGGGACCTTCCAGAAGTTCGACTGCTGGTAGAACTCGGTCGGGTTCGAGACGTAGTACTTGCCGATCAGGCCGCGCTGCACCTCGAACAGGTCCTCAGGGTAACGGAAGTGCGCGCGAAGGTCCGGCGTGATCGCGCTCTCCGGCTTGATGAGCCCGGGGAACACGCCTTCCCACGCCTTGAGCACGGGATCGTTGTTCTGCACCTGGTACAGGCTGACGGTCCCGTCATAGGCGTCGACCACGGCCTTGACCGAGTTGCGGATGTAGGAAACCTGCGTGTTCGTCTGCAGTGTCGCGTTGGCGCCGGTCTGCTGCGAATTGGTGGTCGCCTCCGAGAGCGTCACGGTCTGCGCGTACGGATAGTTCTGCGCCGTGGTGTAGGCGTCGACGATCCACACGATCCTGCCGTCCACGACCGCGGGATACGGCCGGGTGTCCACCGTCAGGAACGGCGCCGCCTTCTCCACGCGCACCCGCGGGTCACGGTTGTACAGGATCTTGGAGTCGGAGTTGATCTCGGACGAGAACAGGAAGTTCGCCTCGCCGTACTGGGTGGCGAAGATCAGCCGGTTGATGAAACTGCCGACGGGCACACCGCCGGTGCCCTGGTAGGTGTACTGGGTGGTGTCTGTGTCGTACTCGCGCGGCGAGGCCCCTTCCGGGGCGCCGACGATGGCGTAGTCCGGCGCGAGCGAGCCATAGTAGATGCGTGGCTGCTCAACCGGCCGGAAGCCCTTCGTGTTGGACACGTCCGAGACCTCGAAAACGGGGTACCCGTCGACGAGTTGATTGGCGGGCGCCGCGACGAAGCCGTCGCCGTGCGTATAGACGAGGTGCTGGTTGATCCAGCCCTGCTGGCTGTCGGAGAAGTTCTGCGCGTCGATCTCGCGGGCGGCGACGATGTAGTCCTGCGCCTTACCGTTCGTCTGATACCGGTCGACCGATAACTGACTCGCGAAGCCGTAGAAGTTCCGGAGCTGTTCCCGCTGCGTGAACGTGGCGGAGAGCAGGTTCGGGTCCAGCAGCCGGGCGTTGTTGACGGTGCCGGGCTCCTCGGCCGCCAGCTGCGCGGGATTGACACCCTTCTTGTCGGCGCCGTAGTTCACGAACTGCACCTTATCGGTGCCGATCCCGTACGCCTGCCGCGTCGCGGCGATATTGCGCTCTATGTAGGAGGCCTCGCGGGTGATCGCGCTCGGCTCCACCACAACCTTCTGCAGGATGAGCGGCCAGATCCCGCCGACCACCGCGCTGGAGAGGACCAGCAGGATGAGCGCGATCACCGGCAGCTTGATCGACTTAAGCACCCCGCCGACGATGAACCCGATGGCGCAAATCGCGGCGATGCACATCAGGATGATCTTGGCGGCGAGCACGGCGTGCACGTCGGTGTAGGAGGCGCCGGTGAAGATCCCGCTCCGGTTGGAGAACAGCAGGTCGTACCGATCGAACCAGTACTGCACCGCCTTGATCAGCACGAACACGCCGACCAGCAGCGAGAGCTGCAGGGCGGCCTGCGAGGTCACCTTCCGGTGTTTGCCCGCCGAGAGCCGGATGCCGCCGAAGATGTACTGCGTCACGAGAACGCTAATGAAGGCCAGCACCGTCGCCGTGAACAGCCAGGAGATGATCATCTGGATCATCGGCAGCCGGAACATGTAGAACCCGACATCGTGCCCGAACTCGGGGTCGGTGATGCCGAAATCGCCGCCGTGCATCCACAGCTGCACCGTCTGCCAGGATCCCTGCGCCGACGCGCCGCAGATCAGCCCCACCACCACCGCGATCCCGATCGCGAAGAGCTTCGGCCGCGCCGTCACGATCACCCGATACGGCGCGAGCGGATCGATCTCGTTGCTGGGCAGGAAGACCGGACGGCTGCGGTACGCCATCAGCAGCGAGAGCCAGATCACCAGCGCGATACCGACGCCCGCGATGAAGAAGAGCGCCACCCGCGTGCCCAGCTGGGTCGTGAAGACGCCGGTCTGCTTGATCTCGCGGAACCACGCGTAGTCGACATAGATGCCGACGAACTGGTACCACAGCACCACCACGACGATCAGCGCGACGATCGCGATCAGCACACGCTTCGCTCGCGGTGAAAGTACGGGCATGCCAGCTGGCGACGGCGTGGCCACGGGTGCGCTCCTTCGGAGGCTCAGGCGGCAGGGCCGCCGGGGGGCCGCAAGCGTGGCTCGCAACCGGACGAGGTCACGCGGGCGATCGGACTGACCCCCGCGCCAGCTCAACTCTAGCCAGCGCCGGAAAGTTCCCGTGCTCGCGTCCGATGCATCGAGCGCGACGCGATCCGGATGCGCGCGTGCGGCGCCACCCGCCGCGCGTGGCAGGATCGGGAGCCGTGAGTCAGTCCCCCGCCGCCGACCCGCTCGGTGCGGCGTTACGTGCCGCGGTCGCGGAGGCTGAGCAGTTCGTCGACGCGGCCGGCTGGAACACTCCCCGGCAGCTGTTCGCGCTCGTGCGCACGGACGAACTATTGGCGCACGAGCCCGGGCTTATCGGCCAGATTGGGCCCGGCGACGACGACCCGGAGGGCACACCGCCCGAATACACCAGCATCGAGCAGGGGCAACTCCCGGGCGAGACGGTCGCCGACGCGCTGGCGACGATCGCCTGGCCGGACGAGATCGCCGGGTGCATCCTGGTTCTCGAAATCATGGTGGATTCGGGCGGCACGCTCGCCGAGGGCCGCATGGCTGTCGGCGTGATGCGCGACCGGGCGGGCGGCGCGTGCGCCCTGCGCTGGCGGCACGCCCCGCACGGTCCGGTGACCTACAGTCCGGACCTCGCGCCGGACGTCATCACCGCACTGCACGCCACGTTCGAGCCGTAGCGGTCGAGCGCCGCGGGGGCACGCCACGCCCCGACCGCCGGGAAGTATCGAGTATGACGCTGTTCGGCGACAAGCGCGATGGCTGCGATCCGAGCTGCTCAGCACCGGGGTGGTGTCCCGCCGCGCGCGATTGTCTTGACCGCCGCCAGCGCGTCGTCAAGCGTGGACACCTTCACCAGCGTGAGCCCCTCGGGCACGGCCGTGAGCGCCTCCGCGCAGTTGTCCGCGGGCACCAGCATGTACTGCGCCCCGGCGGCGCGCGCCGTCGCCTCCTTGAACGTGATTCCCCCGATCGCGCCGACGGTTCCGTCCAGTTCGATCGTTCCCGTGCCGGCGATGAACTTGCCGCCGGTCAGGTCACCATCGGTGAGCCGGTCGATGATGCCGAGCGTGAACATCAGCCCCGCGGATGGCCCGCCGATGTCCTCCAGCGAGATGTGGATGGTGAACGGCGCGACCGGTCGTTCGGCGACCCCGACGCCGAGGAAGCCCTGCGGCCCGACGCTCGGGTTCGCGCCGAGCACCACGGAGATCGTCATAGGCGATCCGTCACGATCGACGGTCACCGCCACCTTCTGTCGGGGATGGGTGGTGGCCATGATCGACTTCAGCGATGCATAGTCCGTCACCGGGTGCCCGTCGACGGCCGTGATGCGGTCCTGCGGCTTGAGCAGATCCCAACTGGGCGACCCCTTCTCGATGCTTCCGACGTACACGATGTTGGGGTACCCGAGGTGCCGCAGCGCCTCGATCTCCGCGGTCGACTGCGAATCGCGGAACATCTGCACGTTCTCCTCGGTGACCTGCTCCGCGCTCTTGCCCGGCGGGTAGTACTCGTCCCGAGGCGCGAACTGGAACTTCCCGGAGGCCCACATGGCGGCCGCCTCGATCAGCGGAATCTGGTCGACGATGCGAATGGTCAGCATGTTGAGATGGCCGCTCGGCTGCTCGGATGCCGCCGCCGGGATGTCCTTGCCGGTGAACGTGATCACCTCGCGGCCCTGGCCGGAGGCGATCGTGTTGTAGGTCGACCCGGTGCCGAGGGCGACGAACGGGATCGGAACCGCGCTGGCGAGCACCAGCAGGATCGCGCCGATGCCACTACCGACCATCAGCGTCCGCGCGCGGCGCGACGGGCTCCGACGCGTGGTGGCGCGCGATGTCGACTCCGCAGCGGCGCCCGGCTCTGCGGTTTCCGGCTCTGCAGTTTCCGGCTCTACAGTTTCCGGGCCCGCGGCAGCGGCCGGCTCGGCAGCAGCATCCGGCTGCGGATCAAGCGGGGAATCGTGCGCGTCGGCCACGTCCGCAGAGCCTACGGGGCGATGATGTGGCTGCGTCGTGCCGGGCGTGCCGGTTGTGCCGGAGACACCGCCGGTCCCGGCTGCTGCCGGCCGCACCACGCGGCGTGCCGCCGTCCCGGCCGGAATGTCAGTACCGTGAATGCCATGAGCAACCAGCCGTTCGGATTCTCCAGTCCCGGCGACGACGACCCAGCCGGTGCCCACGATCCGGCGCCCGGTGCGGGCTCGTTCGATCTGAGCCAACTGGGGTCGATGCTCTCGCAGCTCGGGCAGATGATGTCGCAGGCGGGCGCGAAAGGCCAGACGGGGCCCGTGAACTACGACCTGGCCCGGCAGATGGCGATGTCCCAGGTTCCCGCGTCGCACCCGGTCGCCTCCGTCGATCTGGGCGCGGTCCGCGATGCGATGGCGCTGGCAGAGGTGTGGCTGGACGGTGTGACGGCGTTCCCCATCGGGGCGACGACGGTCACCGCCTGGACGCCGCGTGAATGGATCGACAAGACCATGCCGGTGTGGGAACGGTTGGCCTCGCCGATCGCCGAACGGGTCTCGAAGGCATGGGTAGAGGGGCTGCCTGACGAGGCGCGAGCCCAGGCCGGGCCGCTACTTGCGATGATGGGGTCGATGGGAGGCATGGCGTTCGGCAGCCAGTTGGGTCAGGGGTTGGCGCAGCTCGCCGTCGAGGTGCTCACGAGCACGGACATCGGCCTGCCGCTCGGGCCCGAGGGGACGGCCGCGCTGCTGCCCCGCGCCATGGCGGAGCTCAGCGCCAGCCTCGATGTCCCCGAGGATCAGGTCCGCCTGTACCTCGCCGCTCGCGAGGCCGCGCACCACCGCCTGTTCCGCCACGTGCCGTGGCTCAGCGACCGGATCGTGGAGTTGATCTCGGCGTATGCCGGCGCGATCACGGTGGACTTTTCCGCCATGGAGGAGCTTGCATCCTCCATCGACCTGTCGAATCCGGTGTCGGTCGAATCTGCGCTGAGCAAGGGCATGTTCGAGCCGAGCGCCACCGTCGGCCAGCAGCGGGCGTTGACCACGCTGGAGACGCTGCTCGCCCTGGTGGAGGGCTGGGTGGACGCGGTCGTCGCCGATGCTGTGGGCGCGCGGCTGCCGGGCGCCGATGCCCTGCACGAGACGATGCGCCGGCGACGGGCGACCGGCGGCCCGGCGGAACAGACGTTCGCCACCCTGATCGGACTGCAGTTGCGCCCGCGCCGGCTGCGGGCGGCCGCCGACCTGTGGCGCGGCCTGAAGGCGTCCCGCGGGATAGGCGGCCGGGATGCGCTCTGGGCACATCCCGACCTGTTGCCGGCAACGGCCGACCTCGACGATCCGGCGGCATTCATCGCCCGCGACCGGGAGTTCGCGGAGCTACTCGCGGGCGCGGGCGAATGGGGCGACGGCGCGTCGGTGGACGACAAGGACGGTGTCGGCTCAGACACTGGCGGCACCGGCAGCTCGGACGCGAGCGGCACCGGCGGCTCAGGCGCGCCCGGAACCGACGACGGCACCGTGGGCTGAGCCGGCGTTCGTCGCCCGGATGACGCCAGCGCGCGGCTCCTCCGCCGCTCCGCTGCCCCTATTCCGCGCTCGACCGCTGCCAGATGTTGATGCCGGATTCCACCGCGTGATTGTCGATGGCGGCCAGTTCACTCTCGCTGAACGCCAGATTGTCGACGGCCGCGACGTTGGCCTCCAGCTGCGCTACCGATGACGCGCCGATCAACACCGACGTCATCCGCTGGTCGCGCAGCGCCCACGCGAGAGCCATCTGCGCGAGGCTTTGACCCCGCGTGGCCGCCAAGTCGTTGAGGGCGCGGATGTGGGTGAGCGCCTCCTCGGTGAGCAGATGCGGGTCGAGAGACCGGCCCTTCGACGCGCGTGACCCGGCCGGGATGCCGTGGAGATACCGATCGGTGAGCATGCCCTGGGCGAGCGGCGAAAACGCGATGCACCCCACGCCCAGCTCACCGAGCGTCTCCAGCAGGCCGTCCTCGATCCAGCGGTTGAGCATCGAGTACGACGGCTGGTGGATCAGCAGCGGGGTGCCCATGTCCGCGAGGATCTGCGCCGCACGCCGGGTGCGCTCCGGCGAATATGACGAGATTCCCGCGTACAGCGCCTTTCCGGACTGCACGGCCGTGTGCAGCGCGCCCATGGTCTCTTCGAGCGGCGTGTCCGGATCGGCGCGATGCGAATAGAAGATGTCCACGTAGTCCAGGCCCATCCTGGCCAACGACTGGTCGAGGGAGGCGAGCATGTACTTCCGCGAGCCCCACTCGCCATACGGCCCCGGCCACATGTCGTAGCCCGCCTTGGTCGAAATCACGAGTTCGTCGCGGTACGGCCGGAAATCATCCCGCATATGACGTCCGAAGTTCGTCTCGGCACTGCCGTACGGCGGACCGTAGTTGTTCGCCAGATCGAAATGCGTCACACCCAGGTCGAATGCGCGGCGAAGGATCGCCCGTTGCCGGTCCAGCGGCACATCGTCGCCGAAGTTGTGCCACAGCCCCAAGCTCACGGCCGGCAACTTCAGGCCGCTCGCGCCCACCCGGCGGTAGACGTGGTTCTCGTAGCGTGCGGCGTCTGCGGAAAAGGTCATGCCGATAGTCTGACATCTGGCCCCGACAACCCGGCCGGGCGGTGATCGCCCGGCGCCGGCGCGACGCCACGAACGTCGCGCCATGCACAGATGCGGCCCGCAGCCGTCTGCGGCGAGTACGGTTATCCCCGACTCCGGGTCGCGGGCCCGGCCACAATCGGCTCGTCAGCGCATGACGAGCTCAGTCGGAAGGGGTACCCATGGCGGAGACCTACAACGGTTACTGCGTGAAGTGCAAAGAAAAG
>OFTX01000354.1_pt1 | contig 25659 bp, 20 predicted proteins | sample 1775051 | NCBI WGS metagenome assembly OFTX01 (sample SAMN08195772, study PRJEB24354) | sludge metagenome | isolation source: sludge from phenol fed wastewater aerobic bioreactor A | place: India: Nagpur | collected 2016-09-15
GCTGGCGGGCGACCGCAGCTTCGTCGCCTTCACGCTCGCCAACGCCTGCATCTCGGCCTCGATGTTTGCCTATATCACCGGCTCGCCCTTCGTCTTCATCGAGATACACGGCTTCACGCCGACGGGCTTCGCGGCCGTCTTCGGTTCGATCGCCGGCACCTTCATCCTGATGTCGCAGGTGAATGCCTGGCTTCTCCGCCGCATCGGCGGGAGAACGATCCTGAAGGCCGCGATGACGGTACACCTGGCGGCGGCGCTGCTGCTCTTCGCGCAGTTGGCGTTGACCCTGCTGGTGTCGGTGGGCTGCATGCTGGCGATGGTCGTCGTGCCGGCGCTGGTGGGCGCGTCCTGGCCGCGCAACCTTCCGGGATTCCTGCTGGGGTACCTGCTGGCCGCCTGGGCGCTGCTGGGCATCGGCATGGTCATCGCGAGCCTGTTCCGCAACGCCAAGGTGGCGGCCGGCTTCGGCACCGCGCTGTTCTTCGTGCTGCAGTTCGCCGCCGGGCTGTGGCTGCAGCGGCCGCTGATGCCAACGTGGCTGCGGCACATCTCCGACTTCACCCCCACCGGCGCCGGCGCACAGGCGCTGGCGTTCGCCTGTTACGTGGGTGCGCTCGTACCGACGCTGCTGCTGCTTGCGGGACTTTCGGACCGGGTGGGGCGGCGATTGCCGCTCGCCGCCGCCTTGCTGCTTGGGGTGGCGGGCACGTGGTTGACGCTGAAATGGCCGACGCTTGTGGCCCTGGGCGGCGCGCGCGCGTGTTATGGACTGGCGACCGGCCTGGTGGCGGGCAGCGGCACGGCCTATATGACGGAGCTGTATGGCGCGCGCGAGGATGCCGCCACGCGAGGCGCGGCATTGGTGGCCGCCGCCACGTCGCTCGGGTTCGGCACCGGCGCGCTCGTGACGGGGCTGTGCCTGATCGCGGCGCCGACGACGTTGCCGCCGGTGAGCCTGTGGGCCTACCTGCCGGTGGCGCTGATGGCGGCCATGGCCGTGATCGCGCTCCCGTCGCCCGCGCGTCATCCGGGCGCTGCCTGGTTGCGCTGGCCGGTCGTGGCCCCGGGCACCGTGCCCCTGGGTGTGGCGATTTTGCTCGCCTGGGCGGCGGTGGGCGTGGTCATCGGCGTGGTACCGGCCGCGCTGGCGGCGCACGGACACGCGGCGTGGGCGGGCTTCGCCACGTTTTTCGTCGTCTCGACCGGGTTGCTGTTTCAGCCGGCCGCGCGACGCCTGTCGCCCGTGCGCGCGGTGCGCATCGGGCTGGTGCTCGTGCCGTCGGGCTTCGTCGTGCTGGCGCTCGGCGTGCTTCATGCGAACCTGCCGGCGCTACTCGTGGGCGCCGCCATCGCGAGTTCGGCGTGCTACGGCTTCACATACCTGGGCGGACTGGCCGCCGTCAACGCCGCCGTGGCGCCGGCCTTGCGCGCGCGCGCCGTCGCCGGCTATTTCCTGTTCGCGTACTTTGGCTTCTCGGTGCCGGTGGTCACGAGCGGGTGGCTTGCCGATCGCTTTGGCATGCCGGTGGCATTGATCGTATTCGCGGCGGCGCTGATCGCGGGCAGCGCCACACTCGGGCTCGGCCTGCGCCGCGGGACGGCGTCGGTCACGCGTCCGGTTTGACGCGCCCGCCCGCCGGGGTGACGTAGGCGCCGGTGCCGTGCAATTGATCCTCGGCCATCTCCAGCGCGCGCACGGCGCCGCGCCCCTTGCGGGCGAGCAACATTTCCACGAGTGTCTCGACCACGGCAATGCCCGCCGTGATCGACGGGAAGAACGACGGACTCTCGTGCGAGAACAATACTGTCACGTCGGCGTCGAGCGCGAGGGGCGAGACGGTCGAGTCCGTGAGCGCCAACACCCGTGCGCCGGCCGCGCGCGCTGCGCGGGCCACGATCAGCGCCTCGTTCGAATAGGGCGCAAAGCTGATCACTACCACGACGTCGCGTGCCGACAGCGCACGCAATTCCATCTCCAGCGTGCCCGCTTCGCCGCGGATCAGATGCACCGTCGGGCGGAACAGACGATAGACGTACTGAAATGTGAAGGCGATGGGAAAGCACGCCCGAAAGCCCGCGACATGCACGGTGCCCGCGTTGGCGAGCAGGTCGACGGCCGCGCCCAGCGACGCGTTCGCGCCCGCTTCGGTCAGGTCGAGGTTGTTGTGCTGAACGCGAAACATTTCCGGCACCATGCGCGCGGCGTCGCCCTCCCGGATCACCTGACGCGCGCGGCTCGCATACGGTTGCGGCCCGAGGCGGATCGATTCGAGAAACAACTCGCGCAGGCCATGCCAGCCGTCGAAGCCCAGGTGTTGCGCGAGTCGTACGAAGGTCGCGGGCTGCACGCCCGCCTCGGCGGCTATCGCCCGCATGGAACTGATCGGCACGCGCTGCGGATGGTCGAGCAGAAAACGCGCTCCCGACTGAAACTGCGGGCTGAGCTGCGAATAGCGCTCGCGCAACAGGGTATTGAGTTGTTCGAGCGTCTGCGGCGGCGCTGAGACTTGTGTCATTGGGAAAATGGCAACACGGCGGCGAAAGAATGTAACGATTGTTGCATGAAATGCCGCGACCGCGCACGCGCTTTCCCCGACGTTCGTCGGCTGCGACGCAACATCGTGTGGGGTAATGGGGTTGCGCGAAGTGTTGCGAAGATAAAATGAATGAAACATATGTTGCGAATGCGGTGCGTTGCGCCTACACTGAGCGTCATCGTTCGCGAGGCGACGGCCGGGTGGCCGTGGTGCCCCACCGTCTCGCGTCAACTTTCTCCGTCAGAGGTTCAGGCATGACTCACGTGTTTCACCGCAATCCGCGCCAGACACTGCCCGTTGCGGTCGGCGGCCAGGGAATCGAGTTGATCGACAGCACCGGCAAGCGCTATCTCGACGCATGCGGCGGCGCGGCCGTCTCGTGCCTGGGTCACGGACACCCGCGCGTGATCGAGGCGATGCAACGCCAGGCGGCGCAACTGGCCTATGCCCACACGTCGTTCTTCACCACCGAGGTCGCCGAAGCGCTGGCCGATACGCTCGCGGCGAGCGCGCCGGGAGACCTGAATCACGTGTATTTCGTGAGCGGCGGTTCGGAAGGTGTCGAAGCCGCGCTCAAGCTGGCGCGCCAGTACTTCGTCGAGATCGGCCAGCCGCAGCGTCAGTACTTCATCGCGCGGCGCCAGAGTTATCACGGCAATACGCTCGGGGCGCTGGCCATCGGCGGCAACGCGTGGCGCCGCGAGCCGTTCCTGCCGTTGCTGGTGCCGGCGCACCATGTCTCGCCATGCTTTGCCTACCGCGAGCGATTCGAGGGCGAAACCGACGACGCGTATGTGCAGCGCCTGGCCGACGAGCTCGAGGCGAAGATTCTCGAGCTCGGTGACGACAAGGTGATCGCCTTCGTGGCGGAAACGGTGGTCGGCGCGACGGCCGGCGCCGTGCCGCCGGTGGGCGATTACTTCAAGCGTATCCGCGCCGTGTGCGACAAGTACGGCGTGCTGCTGCTGCTCGACGAAGTCATGTCGGGCATGGGCCGCACCGGCTATCTGTTCGCCTGCGAGGAAGACGGTGTGGTGCCGGACATCCTCGTCATCGCCAAGGGGCTGGGCGCGGGCTATCAGCCGATCGGCGCCATGCTGTGCTCGGACAGGATTTACGACGCCGTGGTGGGTGGCTCCGGCTTCTTCCAGCACGGTCACACGTATCTGGGACACGCGATGGCCTGCGCGGCGGCGCTCGCCGTGCAGCAGACCATTGTCGAATCGCGCCTGCTGGAGAACGTGCAGGCACGCGGCGAACAATTGCGCGCCCGTCTGCGCGAGGTTTTCGCCGAGCATCCGAATGTGGGCGACGTGCGCGGCCGGGGTCTGTTCGTCGGCGTCGAGTTCGTTGCCGACCGGACGACCCGGCAGACGCTGCCCGTGGAGGACAGGACGCACGCCCGGCTGAAGGCCGCGGCGAAGGCGCGCGGTTTGCTGATCTATCCGATGGGCGGCACGGTCGACGGCGTCCATGGCGACCACGCGCTCATCGCGCCGCCGTTCATCTGCGAGCCGGGCGACATCGACCGTATCGTGGCGTTGTTCGCGCTGGCCGTGGGCGACGTGGTGGGCGCGAAGGTCGGGGTCGCGGCATGACGCGCGCCTTTGCGCTGGCCGTCGCGCCGAACGGCGCGCGCCGCACGCACGCCGATCACGCGGCGTTGCCCATGACGCCCGGCGAACTCGGCGACTGTGCGAAGGCCTGCCTGGCGGCGGGCGCGGCCATGATCCATCTGCACGTGCGCAAGGCGGACGGCACGCACAGCCTCGAAGTGGCGGACTACACGGCCGGCATCGACGCCGTACGTCGTGCCGTCGGCAACGAACTGGTGGTGCAGGTCACGACCGAAGCCGTCGGCATCTACACGCCGGCGCAGCAGATCGAGACGGTGCGTGCGTTGCATCCTGAAGCGATTTCGGTGGCCCTGCGCGAAGTGCTGCCCGATGCCGCGCATGAACCGGCGGCGCATGCGTTTTTCGCCTGGCTCTGGCAGGAACACATCACGACCCAGTACATCCTTTACGACACCGAAGACGTGGCGCACTACTGGCGTTTGCGCGCGAGCGGCGCGATCCGCCCGGGCCGTCACTGGGTGCTGTTCGTGCTGGGCCGCTACAGCAAGGGGCAGTTGTCGTCGCCGTCGGACTTGCTGCCGTTCCTCGCGGCCTGGGAGGCCGGCACGCAGGCGCAGGGCGAGGCCGTCACCGCAACGCCGTGGGCCATGTGCGCCTTCGGTCCGCGCGAGGCGGAATGTGCGCTTGCGGCCGTGTTGCATGGCGGCCACGCCCGCATCGGCTTCGAGAACAACCTGTATCTGCCCGACGGGAGCGTCTCGCCGGACAACGCGGCGTCGCTGCGCGCGCTCACGGCCGCCGCCGCGCCGCTCGCGCTCGCGCCCATGACGGCGCAGGCGCTGCGGGCGCTGACGCGCTGAGCGGCCCGGTGCCCGCGCGCATCGCGGTGCGTTCATTGCACGCGCTTTCGGAGGCTTGATGTCACGCGCCGGCACGCCGGAAACCAAAAAATAAAAGCAAATACACGTCCTGTCCGGCATTGCCGGGCCGGGACGCTGTAATAGAATCGGCGTAACCTCAAAAAAGGCCCGCGTCGCCCTCCCCCGGCACCGGGCGTGAACAACGAACGGGAGCGCGGCGTGAAACACTGGTCGATCCGACATCGCATTCTGGCCAGTTTTGGCCTGATCCTCGCCTTGATGGCCTTCATGGCCGGCATCGCCTACACGCGCCTGGTTGCCATCGATCAGGAGGCCAACAGTGTGGAGACCGACTCCACGCCGGGGCTTTACTACAGCACGATGTTGCGCGGTGCCTGGTTCGAGAGCTATCAACTGCTCCAGCAGGCCGTGGCCATCGACGACAACGAGAAGACCCGTGCGGTCGACCTGGACGCGCTGCGCGCCGCCGAAGCCCGCATCGACGGCTGGATCAAGGACTACGGCACCACGGTCAATCGTGCCACCGACCGCGCGCAGTACGACGAAGTGCGCGGGGTGCGTCAGCAATACAGCCGCGTGGTCGGCCAGATCCTCAAGCTGACGGCGGACGGTCAGATCGCCGCCGCGCGTGCGGCGCTCACGGAACAGCTGTATCCCGAATGGGGGCGCGGGCGCGTGGTGACCCAGCGACTGGTCGACATCAACAAGGCGTTTGCCGAGGCGTCGACCCACAGCATCGGTGAATCGGTGGCGGCCGCCAAGGCGACATTGCTCATCGCACTGTGCGTGGCGCTCGCGGCCGCGATACTCGCCGGATGGTTGCTGTTCCGCGCGATCAGCGTGCCGCTGGCGAGCGTGATGCAAATTCTGGAGGTCATGCGCTCGGGCGACCTGACCAAGCGGCTCGATCTGGCGCGTCGCGACGAATTCGGCGCCCTCGAATCGGGCTTCAATCGCATGACGGACGAACTCACGGGGCTCGTCGGGCAGGCGCAGAAATCGGCATTGCAGGTGACCACATCGGTCACCGAGATCGCCGCCACGTCGCGCCAGCAGCAGGCGACCGCCTCGGAAACCGCCGCGACGACCACCGAAATCGGCGCCACGTCGCGCGAGATCTTCGCCACTTCGCGCGACCTGGCCCGAACCATGACCGAAGTCGCGGGCGTGGCCGAGCATGCGGCGTCGCTCGCGGGCACCGGCCACGTGGGCCTCACTCGCATGGAAGACGCCATGCGGCACGTGATGGACGCGGCCGGGTCGGTCAATGGCAAGCTCGGCATCCTCAACGAGAAGGCGGGCAACATCAACCAGGTCGTGACCACGATCACCAAGGTCGCCGACCAGACGAACCTCCTGTCGCTGAATGCGGCGATCGAAGCCGAGAAGGCGGGTGAGTACGGGCGCGGCTTCGCGGTCGTGGCCACCGAGATCCGCCGCCTTGCCGATCAGACCGCCGTGGCCACCTACGACATCGAACAGATGATCAAGGAGATTCAGTCGGCCGTGTCGGCCGGTGTGATGGGCATGGACAAGTTCTCGGAGGAAGTGCGTCGCGGCATGGACGAGATGCGCCAGGTGGGCGACCAGCTCGCCCAGATCATCGCGCAGGTGCAGACGTTGCCGCCGCGCTTCCAGGTCGTCAACGAAGGCATGCAGGCTCAGGCGACGGGGGCGGAACAGATCAATCAGGCGCTGGTGCAACTCTCGGAGGCGGCGCAGCAGACCGCCGAATCACTGCAACAGTCGAGCCAGGCCATCGAAGAACTCAATCACGTCGCCAACGGCCTCAAGAGCGGCGTGTCGCGCTTCAAGATACAGACGCTCCCGCCCGCCGGGCTCGTGTGACAGGAAAGTGCCGCGCACAGCGCTCACCGAGCCGTTTTAGCACGCTGTCTTCGACCATCGCGCACACCGATATGTTGTTCCTGCGTTTCGCCATCGCGACCGATCACTATGTCATCGAGGCCAGCCATGTGGCCGAGGTGCTGCCGTGGCTCGCGCTCAAACGTCTGCCGGCAGCCCCGCCCTGGGTGGCCGGGGCGTTCAGCTATCGCGGCGAATCCGTACCCGTGATCGACCTGACGCATCTGGCGACTGGCGTGCCGGCGCCGGCGCGACGATCCACGCGCCTGGTGCTCGTGCACTATCCCGCGCCCGGTCCGTCCGCGCGCCGGCTCGGGGTGCTCGTCGAGCGTGCGACCGACACGCTGCGAGCGGACGCGGCGGCGTTTCAGCCCAGTGGTGTCGATCTGTCCGAGGGCCGCTACCTCGGGCCGGTGCTCGACACCGACGACGGGCTCGTGCAATGGGTGCGAGTCGATCAGTTGCTCACGGATGCGGCACGCGCCCTGCTCTTCGACGCCGCGCGCGATGCGATGGCCGAAGCCGCCGCGGCGCGCCCGGCATCGGGAGAGTCGCCATGAGCCATGTGCGCGACATCGAGCGCCTGCTGCGCGACACGATGGGCCTCGATGCCGAGACGCTCGGCGCGAACGCGGTGGAGCGGGCGGTGCGCGCCCGGCTTGCCGCGCTCGCCGAATCGTGGCCGGAAACACGCGACGGATCCGCCGACGTGTTGTATTGGCAAAGATTGCAACAGTCGCCGGACGAATTGCAGGCGCTGATCGAGGCGCTTGTGGTGCCGGAGACATGGTTCTTCCGGCATCGCGACGCTTTCACGGCCCTGGCGGAAATGGCGCAGGACGAACGGCGCGCGCGGCGAGGCACGGTGCGCGAGGCGCAGCCGCTGCGTTTGCTGAGCCTGCCGTGCTCCACCGGTGAAGAGCCGTATTCGATGGCGATGACCCTGTTCGATGCGGGCTTCGGGGCCGACGAATTCACCGTCGATGCCCTGGACATCAGCGAGCGCGCGCTCGCGGTGGCGCGCGCGGGGGTCTACGGCCGCAATTCCTTTCGCGGTCCACCCGCCACCCTGCAGTTTCGCGACCGGTATTTCACGCCGGTCGGCGAGCATCATCGCGTCGTCGATGCCTTGCGCACGCAAGTGCGCTGGCACGCGGGCAATCTGTTCGACGAAACACTGATCGACCGGCTGGGTACGTTCGACTTCGTCTTTTTCCGCAACGTGCTGATCTACTTCGACCGCGATGGGCAGCGACGTGCCATTGCCGCGCTGGAACGCCTCATGCGCATGGGGGCCACGCTGTTTGCCGGACCCGCCGAGGGCGGCACGCTGACCAGCAACGGCATGACATCGACCGGGCACGTGCAGGCTTTCTCGTTTCGTGTCGCCGGGCCGGTGCGCGACGTGACGCCGCCCGCGCCAGGGGCGCCGCGCTTCACGGGCACGCTCGACACGTTCAGCACCACGGCGCCCGCCAACGCGATGGCGGCGTTCGCGCAGCGGCTCACGGCATCTGGCCACGTTGCGCCGACGGCACCGCTCGCACCGGTCGCGCCTCCCGCGTCTTCCTCGCCCGCATCGCCGGCACGATCGGCACGATCGGCGCCCGCGCCCGTGGCTTCGGTATCCGCCGCCGTGGCGCGCCCCGCCGCGCCGTCGGCGCAGCGGGCCGACACGGGCGCATTGCTCGAACAGGCGCGCCTGGCGGCCGACGCGGGCGACTTCGTGCGCGCCGTCGCGCTGTGCCGCGACGTGCTCGCGGCGGATCGTGCCAACGCGCAGGCGGAGTACTTGCTGGGACTGGTCGAGGACGCACGCAACAACGCACAAGGTGCGATGATTCACTACCGCCGGGCGTTGTATCTCGACCCCGGCCACTACGAGGCCCTCGTGCACTGCGCGGCACAACTCGAAGCGCGCGGCGACACGCAAGGCGCCCGGCGCCTGCTCGAACGCGCCGGGCGCGTCGCGCCTGCCGAAACCCCTGATCGCGACCATCGTCACGGGACCCGACATCGATGACTCAACGCGACATCGCCCATGAGGCCGGCTCCGTGTCCGGCGAGCACCCGCGAATGCTGCGACCGGACGCAGACCGCCAGTCGCTGCATCGGCAGGCGGCGACGCTGCTCGACCGGCTGCCGGTCGTGCCCGCCGATCCATCGCCGTGGCGCGCCGCACCCGATGCACAGGGCGCCACGCGGGGGGCATCGCTGCTGTTGTTTCGGCTCGGCGACGAATGGCTCGCATTGCCGGCGTCCGCCATCGAGGAGGTCGCGCCGATGCGGGGCTGGCATTCCGTGCCGGGGCATCGCCAGCGTGCGCTGCTCGGACTGGTGAATCTGCGTGGCGCGCTGGTGCCGTGCCTGTCGCTGGGCGAGTTGATCGGCGTACAGCCCACGGTTGCCCAGACGACACCCACAGGCGCTCCGCGCGCGGGCACGTCACGATTGCTGGCGTTGCGCCATGGCCACCATCTGAGCGCCTTCCCCGTGACCGAAGTGCACGGCACGGTGACGCCCACGACCGAACGGCTCGGGGCCGTGCCCGCGACGGCACTCGGCGCGGCCGACGGGTTTTCCGTGGCGGTGCTGCACTGGCGCGAGCAGGTGGTGGGCGTGCTCGATCCGTTGCGGGTAGGCGCGGCGTTCGATCGGAGTCTCGCATGAGCGACGATCTGCGCAACGCCACGTTGCTCGACCTGTTCCGAATGGAGACGGAAACCCAGGCGCAGGTGCTCGGCGACGGGTTGCTGGCACTCGAGCGCACGCCGACCGACGCATCGCGCCTCGAAGCGTGCATGCGCGCCGCGCATTCGCTCAAGGGGGCGGCGCGCATTGTTGGCGTCGACGCCGGCGTTGCGCTGGCCCACGTGCTCGAGGACGCGTTCGTTGCCGCCCAGCGCGGCGCGCTCGCCATCGACGTCCCGGTCATCGATCGCATGTTGCAGGGCGTCGATTTGCTCATGCGGCTTGCTCACCCGCCCAGCCATGATCCGGGATGGGCGCAGGGCGCCGGCAAGGCAGAGATCGACGCCTATGTCGCCGCCTTCACCGAAGCCCTCACGGGGCTGACGAACGATGCTGCGCACGAACCCGCACCGCAGACACCGCAGGGCTCCGGGCGGGACGCCGCCGCCGGAGGCGCGCAAGGGGAGGCGTCGCTGGACGAGGACGCCGCTTTCGATTACGCCAGCTACGGGGGCGAGACGGCGGCGGCAACCGAGGCGAGCCGGGAGGTCCCGGAGGCATGGGCGCCTGATGGTGGCGTCGACCGCACCGGAATGCGCGGCGGGTGGCGCGACGACGGGCATGACGATGGGCGCCAGGACAAGACCGACGGCGAAGGCGTGGACAACGCATCGCGGGCGCTGCGCGTTTCCGCCGACAGTTTGAACCGGCTGCTGCGTCTGTCGAGCGAAGCGCTCGTGGCGTCGCGCTGGTCGCAGCCCTTCGCGCAGTCGCTGCTGCGGCTCAAGCGTCATCAGCATGAGGCGGGCGACGCGCTCGATCGCGTGAGTGCCGCACTGGAGGGTGTCGCGGACCGTGCCGACGAGAACCGTCAGATGTTGCTCGCGGCGCTGGCCGACTTGCGTCGCGCGCTGGGCGTCGGCGGCCAGTTGCTCGCCGAGCAGATTCACGAGCTCGACCAGTTCGACCGACGCTCGACGCAACTGTCGCAGCGTCTGTACGACGAAGCGCTCGCGTGTCGCATGCGTCCGCTGGACGACCGCCTGGGGGGCTTCGCGCGCATGGTGCGCGATCTTGGACGCTCGCTCGGCAAACCCGCGCGGCTCGAGATCCGCGGGGCGGACACGCAGGTCGATCGCGATATTCTCGACCAGCTCGAAGCGCCGCTTGGACATCTGTTGCGCAACGCCGTCGATCACGGTCTGGAGAGTCCGGCGCTACGGGCAGCGGCGGGCAAGCCAGCCGAGGGGGTCATCACGCTCAGTGCGCGGCACAGCGCGGGACTGCTGCTCGTGAGCGTGGCCGACGACGGTGCGGGAATCGATCTCGAACGGGTGCGTGCGGCGGTGGTCGCGCGCGGTCTGGCACCGCCGGAGACCGCGCAGCGGCTCGACGACAACGAACTCGTCGAATTCCTCATGCTGCCGGGCTTCACGCTGCGCAGCACGGTAACGGATATCTCGGGACGCGGCGTCGGCCTGGACGCCGTACGCGCCATGGTGGCGCAGGTGCGCGGCACGGTGCGTATCGAGCATGCGCGAGGGCGCGGCACGAAAGTCATCCTTCAGTTGCCGCTCACGCTTTCGGTCATGCGCAGTCTGCTCGTCGAGATTGCGGGTGAGCCCTATGCCTTGCCCCTCGCGAACCTGTCGCGCACGCTTGCGTTGCCGCGCGAACGGATCGACATGCTCGAAGGGCGCCCGCATTTCACGCTGGACGACAGGCAGATCGGGCTCGTCAGCGCACAGCAGGTGCTGTGCGGCAGCGAGCCGTCGGCCGCGCCGGGGGATCAGCCGGTGGTCGTGTTCGGCGACGGCGAGTCGCGCTATGGCCTGGCGGTCGACAAATTCCTGGGCGAGCGCATGCTGGTCGTGCAGCCGCTCGATCCGCGGCTCGGCAAGCTGCCGAATATTGCGGCCGGGGCGCTCAACGAAGACGGCTCGCCGTTGCTCATCATCGACACGGCGGATCTGGTGCGCTCGATCGCCAAGGCCGTGGAGATGGGCTCGCTCGAACGGCTGCCGGTACGCGCGGCACAGACGAGCGGACGGGGCCGCAAGCGCGTGCTCGTCGTCGACGATTCCTTGACCGTGCGCGAACTCGAACGCAAACTGCTCGCGGCACGCGGCTACGAAGTGAGTGTCGCCGTCGACGGCATGGATGGCTGGAACGCGGTGCGCAGCGAGACGTTCGACATGGTGATCACGGACGTCGACATGCCGCGCATGGACGGTATCGAACTGGTCACGCTGATCAAGCGCGACGCCCGTACCGCGGAACTGCCGGTCATGATTGTTTCCTATAAAGATCGCGAGGAAGACCGTCAGCGCGGGCTCGATGCGGGCGCCGACTATTACCTCGCGAAAGGCAGCTTCCATGACGACGCGCTGCTGCGCGCCGTGGTGGATCTCATCGGGGAGTCGGGGTCATGAAAATCGGTATCGTGAACGATTCGGCCATTGCGGTGGAGGCGTTGCGCCGCACGCTCGCGCAACGACCGGGTCTCGAAGTGGCGTGGGTAGCGCACGACGGCGCACAAGCCGTTTCGATGTGCGGGCCTAATCCGCCGGACCTCGTGCTGATGGACCTCGTCATGCCGGTCATGGACGGCGTGGCCGCCACACGGGAAATCATGCGGCGCACGCCCTGCCCGATCCTGATCGTGACGTCCGACGTCGGCCATCATGCGAGCCTGGTGTTCGACGCCATGGGCGCGGGCGCGCTGGACGCCGTCGACACTCCGGTGCTCGGTGCGGCGGACATGACACGCCCGGCGTCGTCGCTGCTCGCGAAGATCGACGCCGTGGCGGCGCAGCAGGCCGACGCGCGCAAGCCCGCGCTCGTGGTGGCGCCCGCGGCGGCGGCAGTCAGCGACGCGCTGGTGGCGATCGGCGCGTCGGCGGGCGGACCGGCGGCGCTTGCAACGCTGCTCGGGCGCCTGCCCGCTAACTTTGGCGCCGGGGTGATCGTGGTGCAGCACGTCGACGACGCGTTCACGCCCGGCATGGCGACGTGGCTCGATCAGCAGACGGCGCTCACGGTGCGCCTCGCGAAAGCGGGCGACCGGCCGACGGCGGGCACCGTGTTGCTCGCGGGCGGCAATCGCCATTTGCGGGTCGACGGGAGCGGACGCTGCACGTACAGTGACGAACCGAAAGACGCGGTCTACCGGCCGTCGATCGACGTATTCCTGAGCAGCGTGGCCGAACACTGGCGCGCGCGCGCCGTGGGCGTGCTGCTCACGGGCATGGGGCGCGACGGCGCGGCCGGGCTCGGCGACATGCGCACGCGAGGTTTCATTACGATCGCGCAGGACCGCGCAACGAGCGCGGTGTACGGCATGCCCAAGGCGGCGGCCGAGGCAGGGGCCGCGTCGGAGATTCTGCCGCTGCCGACCATTGCGCCACAACTGGTGGCGCTATTTGGAACCGTATGACAGGAAGCCAATCATGACGACAACCCCGCGCCAACTCAATCCCGCAGTGCAGCCGATCGGCGGCGAGAGCAGCCTGAACGATTCGTCGGCGATGGTGTTGCTTGTCGACGACCAGGCGATGGTTGGCGAGGCGGTGCGGCGCGCGCTGGCCGGCGAGTCGAACATCGACTTTCACTATTGCGCCAATCCGGACGACGCGTTGCGCGTGGCCGAGCAGACGCGCCCGACCGTGATCCTGCAGGATCTGGTGATGCCGGGCACCGACGGTCTGCAACTGGTTCGCCAGTACCGCGCAAGCCCGCTCACGCGCGACATTCCTATCATTGTGCTGTCCACCAAGGAAGAGTCGACCATCAAGCGCGAGGCGTTTGCCGCGGGAGCGAACGATTATCTGGTCAAGCTGCCCGACACGATCGAACTGGTGGCGCGCATTCGCTATCACTCGCGCTCGTACATGAACCTGCTGCAACGCGACGAAGCGTATCGCGCGTTGCGCGAGAGCCAGCAACAGTTGCTCGAGACCAATTTGGAGTTGCAGCGTCTCACGCATTCCGACGGTCTCACGGGGCTGGCGAACCGACGTTACTTCGACGAGTATTTCGGCGCGGAATGGCGCCGTGCATTGCGCGAGCAGCGCGAGATGGCGCTGTTGATGATCGATGTGGACAACTTCAAGATCTACAACGATACCTACGGCCACATTGCCGGCGACGACGTGCTGCGGCGCGTGGCGGGCACGATCGCTGAAGCGGCGGCGCGTCCGGCCGATCTCGCGGCGCGCTTCGGTGGTGAGGAATTCGTGATGGTGCTGCCGAACACGTCGCCTGCCGGTGCGGCGGTGATCGCCGAAAAGGTGCGCGCGCAGATCGACGCGATGGCGATTCCGCACATCGGCTCGGCCAACGGCCGCCACGTGACAGTCAGTGTCGGCGGCGCGGCGCTGGTGCCGCGCACGCACATGGCGTCGACGTCGCTGATCGAGTCGGCGGATCTGGCGCTGTATCGCGCCAAGCAACAGGGCAAGAATCGCGTGGAGATGCAGCCCGGCGCTTCCTGAGCCCGAGGAGGGTGCATGACCTTCGAGCTGTTCTATTGGCCGGGCCTGCAGGGGCGCGGCGAGTTCGTCCGGCTTGCCTTCGAGGCCACCGGCACGCCATATGTGGAAATCGTGCGGGGCGATGGCCCCGGTCAGGGACTCGACGCGCTGCTCCACGCGATGGACGATCCCGCGTGCATCGATCCGCCGTACGCGCCGCCCTTCCTGCGCGTGGGCGACGAGTTGATCGGGCAGACGGCGAACATCCTCGCCTATCTCGGTCCGTTGCTTGGTCTCGTGGGGGAATCGCCGCGTGCGCGACGCTGGGTCAATCAACTGCAACTCACGCTGGCGGATCTCGTGGCCGAAGTGCACGACGGTCACCACCCGATCGCCAGCCGGCTTTACTACAGCAATCAGCGCGCCGAGGCGCGCAAGCGCACCGCCGACCTGATCGACTACCGCCTGCCGAAGTTCTTCGAGTACTTCGAGCGCGTGCTGGCGCATAACCCGCACCCCGGTGGGTGGCTCTCGGAGGGGGCAATGTCCTACGCCGACCTCTCGCTGTTCCAGGTCATCGAGGGGCTGCACTACGCGTTTCCCCGCGCGATGATGGGCTTTGCCAAGGCATTCCCACGCTGCCAGGCGGTGCGCGACGCCGTGGTGCGTGAACCGCGCATCGCGGCATATCTGAAGTCTTCCCGCCGTATCGCCTTCAACACCACGGGCATCTTCCGGCATTACAGGGAACTGGACCGCGCCTCGCCGTTTTGACCCTTGCCGCTCGAGCGGCGCGTCAGCGCGATGACTCGGGCAGCGTGGCATCGCCGGCGTTGAGCGGGCGTTGCATGAGCACGGTGTCGACCCATCGGCCGAACTTGAAGCCGACCGATCTGAGCACGCCTGCCTGAACGAAGCCGCAGGCGCTGTGCAGCGCAAGCGAAGCCACATTGCCGCTGTCGCCGACGTTCGCGATCAACTGTCGCCACGGACCGCCCTCGCACCGCGCGATGAGCGTGAGCAGCAGCGCGCGCCCGATCCCCTGTCCGGTCGCGTCGGCGGCGATATACACCGAGTCTTCCAACGTGAAGCGGTAGGCCGAGCGCGGTCGGTAATGGGTGGCATAGGCATAGCCGAGCACCTTGCCGTCGCGTTCGGCGACGAGATAAGGCAGACCGGCGTTGAGTACCTTCGCGCACCGCGCGCGCATCTCGGACTCGTCCGGCGGAATTTCCTCGAACGAGGCCGATCCAGTGCGCACGTGGTGCGCATAGATGGCCGTGATGGCCTGCAAATCGGCCTCGGCTACGGGACGCACGGCGCAGGCGCTGCGCGCCAGCTCGGTGCCCACGCGTTGCGCATTGCTGGATGAGGGGACGGCAGACGACGGCATTCGGACACGCTAATTCGTTGAGGAACACGACGGACCGGCGAACCGGCCGCTACCTGCGGGCAGTGTGCGCCGCGTACGTCCATAAGAAAAGCTTGTGCTCATTATGAATTGCATAAGCATTACTTTGAGATGCCGCCGGTTCGATCGGCTCAGGCGCTGGCGCCCGCCTCGGGCGGCACCCCTCCGGCGCGCTGGACCGCGTGCGCGCCCGCCAGCCCGCCCGCACCCGCGCCGACGGGCTCGGGGTGCATGGCATCGAGCCGCTGGCGCACGAAGCCGATATGCTCGCGAAGCACATAAAACTGATCCGCATAGGCGAGCGGAATCTTCAGCCGGTTGACGGCGGCTTCGATGGCGTCGAGTCGATGCCGCAGGTTCGTGGATTCGGCGTGCGCGTCGTCGGCCAGCGCCTCGCGCTCGAGCGCGATGAGTGCGCCGTACCAGCGGTAAAGACGCGATTTCACGCGCCAGCTGTACAACGCCGGTACCAGGCGGAACGCGGGAATCAGGACCACGATGATGGGCACGAGCAGCACGACGATGCGATCGGCGAGGCTCGCGATCCAGAACGGCAGATGCCGGTACAGGAATCCCTTGCCTGACTGGTAGTAGCGCGCCGCATCGTCGGAGAGCGGGAATTCGTGCACCTGCGCGGACGGGAATTCCCCTGCCCGTTGCAGCAGGTTCGCCTTGCCGTGCACTTCCTTCGCGGCCTCGATGAGCAGATCCGACAGCGCGGGATGCAGGCTGTCGCGGGCCACGAGTTCGACGGTCGGGCTGATGACGTGGACCGCCTGCGCGGGCAGGTTGCGTCCGAGGTCGAAGACGCCACGCGGCAGCGTGAGCTGATTCAGATACGTGAAGCGGCGCGTGTACGCGTCGGCCTGCGCGAAGTCCATCAACCGGATGCCCGGTTCGCGGATGAGCTTGCCCATGGTGGGGCCGGTGGCCGTGTCGCCGGTGAGCATGGCGGCGTCCACGCGCCCTTCGATCAGGGCCTGGGCGGCTTCCTGGCCATCGTACGCGGTGAGCGTCGTGGGCCCGCCTGGCTCGATGCCGTTGGCCTTGAGCAGCGTCAGGGAGAGGGCACGCGCGCCGCTGCCTTCGCGGCCGATCGCGATGCGCTTGCCGGTGAAGTCGGAGAGCTTGGTCACGCGCGGCCCGCGATAAAACACGGAAATCGGCGCGTAGAACACGCTGCCGAGCGACACCAGGCCGTCGACGTTCAGGCCTTGCGATACGCCGCCCTGCACCAGACCGAGATCGACGTTCTGCGAGTCGTCGGCCAGACGCTCGACGTTCTGCCGCGAGCCTTCCGACGTCAGAACGTTGAGCGTGATGCCGTCGCGCGCGAGGATCGTCTTGTAACGCTGCGCCGCGTTCCAGAACGAGCTGCCTTGCGGCCCGGCGCTGATCGTGACGGTGCGCGGCGGCGCCGGCTTGACCAGCCACACCGCGAGCCAGATGGCGGCAATCGACACGAGCACGACAGGCCCGAAGGAAACGGCGAGATCACGCCAGGAAATCGCGACGAAGCGCGCACGGAGTCGCCGATGGGCGGGTTGGTTCGAGTCGGTCTTCATCGATCAGGCAGGCTTTATCCAACACCCGGCCGATAATACGCCATCTGCGGTGCGGGACTTCGACGCATTCCCAAGTTACCGATGGGCGAGACTCTGCGCGAGTTGCTTCCACAGGTGATCGGCCGCCGGCGAGAGGCGCCGCCCGACGCGCGTCATCATCTGGCTGGAAAACCCGAGCGCGATCGGGTGATCGATCGGCACGGCCACGAGTTCGCCCAGATCGATGCCGCGTCGCGCGGTGATGGCCGACATGAACGCCACACCCAGACCGGCCGCCGCCAGCGTCTGCGCGGTATTGAACAGGTCGACGCGATAGGCGGGCGTGACATTCAGACGAGCCGTATCGAGCACCGAGTGCACGAACTGCTGCACGCCGTGGGCTTCGGTCATGAAGATGAGTCGCTCGTGCTCCAGCTCGGCGGGCGGCACGCTGGCGAGCTTCGCGAAGCGGTGTGTCGGTGCGACCACGGCGCACAGCGCCTTCGGCGCGAAGGGGTGGATGCGCATCGAAGGATCGTCCGCGGAACGCGCGCACAGACCGATGTCCACCACGTCGTCGCGCACGAGCGACAGCACGGCGGGCGTGGGGCCGGATCGGATCTCGACCAGGATGTCCGGATAACTCATCGAAAAGCGTTGCAATGCCTGGGCGATCAGGCGGCCGATGAAGCCTTCGCCGACGCCGATCGCCACCTTTCCCCGTTTCAGATGGCGATACTCCTCGAGCCGGGCCGAGAGGTCGCGCTGGCGGCGCTGGCCGTCGCGGTAATAGTCGATGAGCACTTGCCCGATCTCCGTCACGCTGACGTTGCGCCCGCGCCGCTCGATGAGCGGAAAGCGCAGGCGCCTTTCCATCGCCGCGATCTGCCGGCTCACCACCGACGGATTCACTCCCAATGACTCGGCCGCCATGCGAACGCCGCCGGTCGCCGCAATTTCCGCGAGATATTTGAGCGGACGCTCGCCGATGTCGTCCATCCAGGTGTCGATCGTCATGGCGCCGCGCGTCCGATTGTTGCCTTGAGAGCAACATTTTGGCCTGGATTGCGTCATGGGTGGGAATTTTCGTCGGTGCAATACTCCGCGATATTCGAAAAAGAGAGGGAACCCCGATGAGTGAGACTCGCTATTGCGAAGTCGGCGATCTGGCCGACACCCGCGAGCAACTGGCCGACATCCGGCACCATATCCACCAGCATCCCGAGCTGTCCTACGAGGAAGTCGACACCTCGCGCTACGTGGCCGAAAAGCTCGAGCAGTGGGGCTATCAGGTCACGCGCAACGTTGGCGGTCATGGCGTGGTGGCGTCGCTGCGCGCGGGCACCAGCGGGCGCACCGTGGGCGTGCGCGCCGACATGGATGCCCTGCCGATTCACGAGCAGACGGGCCTGGCGTACGCCAGCGTGCACGACGGCAAGATGCACGCGTGCGGTCACGACGGCCATACGACCGTGCTGCTGGGCGCAGCCCAGCAACTCGCCAGGACGCGCAACTTCGATGGCACTGTCCACCTGATTTTCCAGCCGGCGGAAGAAGCCGGCTCGAACAGCGGTGCCGAGCAGATGATCGCGGATGGCTTGTTCGAACGTTTCCCGTGCGATGCGATCTTCGGTCTGCACAATCACCCGGGCGTGGCCACGGGCACGTTCGGCTTTCGCGTCGGCCCGCTCATGGCCGCGTGCGACACCGTGAAGATTCGCATTCACGGGCGCGGGGGGCATGCCGCGCGCCCGCATCTGGCAATCGATCCGGTGATGATCGGCAGCAGCCTCGTGATGGCGCTGCAGACGGTGGTGGCCCGCAACATCGATCCGACCGAAGCGGCCGTCGTCACTGTCGGTACCTTCCATGCCGGCTTCGCACCGAACGTGATTCCCGAGGAGGCGGTCATCGAGATGAGCGTACGTTCGTTCTCGGCGACGGTGCGCGCCACGCTCGAGTCGCGCATCTGCGCGCTGGCGAAGTCGCATGCCGAAGGCTACGGCGCGAGCGTCGACATCGACTACATCCGCGGTTATCCGGTGCTCGTCAACACCGAGGCGGAAACGGAATTCGCGCGCGGCGTGGCCGAAGAACTGGTCGGCGCCGATCATGTCATCGCCCCGTTCCCGCCCATCGCTGGCAGCGAGGACTTTGCGTACTACCTGCAAAAAGTGCCCGGCTGCTTCATCCGCCTGGGCAACGGCGAAGGCAAGCCGATGCTGCACAACGCCAAATACGATTTCAACGACGACAATCTGACCATCGGGGCCGCTTTCTGGACGCGTCTGGTCGAACGCTTTCTTGCCAAGGACCGCGCATGAACACCGCCGCACAATCCACGCAATCCGCGCGATCGCTTCCGACCGAGGGTGCACAGCCCTTGCCGATGGATGCCGCGCAGCAGCGCAAGATCGTTTTCGCCGCCGTCATCGGCAACCTGCTGGAATTTTTCGACTTCACTGTCTACAGCTATTTCGCGCTGACCATCGGCAAGCAGTTCTTCCCGTCGCATGATCCGATCACGTCGTCGCTGCTCGCGTTCGCGGTGTTCGCGGTGGGCTTCGTGATGCGCCCGCTCGGCGGCATCGTGCTCGGCCGTTACGCCGACCGCGCCGGACGCAAGCCCGCGCTCACGCTGACCATCCTGTTGATGGCGCTTGGTTCGGCCGCCATCGGTCTGGCCCCGACCTATGCGCAGATCGGGCTGGCCGCGCCGTTGCTGATCGTCGGCGCGCGTCTGCTTCAGGGTTTCGCGCAGGGCGGCGAATTCGGCGCGGCCACGGCCACGCTGCTGGAAGTTGGCGGCGCGAAAAGCCGTGGGTTCCGCGCGAGCTGGCAGCTGGCAAGCCAGGGTGCGGCGGCGTTGCTCGGTTCGGGGCTGGCGGCGAGCCTCGGCTTCCTGCTCTCGGACGACACCATGCACAGCTGGGGCTGGCGCATTCCGTTCCTGCTCGGCACGCTGATCGCGCCGGTCGGCATCTATTTGCGCCGGCACATTCAGGAGGAGCCGCCCAAGGTCAAGGTCGTGGCCGGTCGCCACGATCCGAAGCATGGCGTGTACGTGCGCAACTGGTTCCTCACGATCTTCTCGATCATGGGCATGTCGGTGTCGACGTACGTGATGATGTACTACATGCCGACGTACTGTATCCAGTACCTGGGTCTGCCGCCGAAGATGTCGATGCTCGCGGGGGTGGCGGCCAGCACGATCTCGCTGGTGATGTGCCCGATCTACGGTGCATGGTCGGACAGGATGGGCCGTCGCAAGCCGCTCACGATGGCAGGCCGGGTGGCGCTCATCGTGCTGCTGTACCCGGCGTTCTGGATCATGACGCACTTTCCGTCGCTGCCGGTCGTGCTCGCCGCGCTGGTCGTACTGATGCTGTGCTACACCATGGGCTCGGCCCCGGCGTATGCGCTCATGCCGGAGAACTTCCCGAAGCACCTGCGCGCGGGCTACATGTCGAGCGCATACGCGATTGCGGTGTCGGTGTTCGGTGGTACTGCCCAGCTCGTCGCGGGCTGGCTGATTCGCGTGACCGGCAACAAGATGGCGCCGGCGTGGTACATGATCGTCTGCGTGCTGATCTCGCTCGTCGCCGTGTCGATGTTCGAGGAAACCGGCAACAAGGTGCTCGACGAATAAGGCGCACGCCCCAAGGCGCATCGGCCGCGCGCTCCCGCGCGCCTGGCCGATGCGTCGTGAACGTCAAAGACGTTCAAAGATGGCGGCGATGCCCTGTCCGCCGCCGATGCAGGTCGTCACGAGCGCATAGCGCCCGCCGGTGCGTCGCAGTTCGTGCACGGCCTTCGTCACCATCACCGCACCGGTCGCCCCGACCGGATGCCCCAGCGCTATGGCGCCCCCGTTCGGATTGACGCGGGACGCGTCCAGCGCCATCTCCCGCAGGAACGCACCGACGATCGAGGCGAACGCTTCGTTGAGCTCGATCACGTCCATCTGATTCATCCGAAGCTCGGCGCGCCGAAGCACCTCGCGCGCGGCGATCACCGGGCCGATGCCCATGTCCTCCGGCATCACACCCACGCGCGCGTGGGCGATCAGACGCGCCACCGGGTGCCGACCGAGTGCGCGCGCGCGCTCACGGCTTGCGAGCAGGACGGCGGCGGCGCCGTCGTTGATGCCCGAGGCGTTCGCCGCGGTGATGGTGCCGTCATTGCGACGGAAGGCCGGTTTGAGCTTCGCGAAATCGTCTGCGTGCGCGGCGGCGCGCACGCGCTCGTCGCGCGCGAACGTGACCGGCTTGCCCGGCGACCCGACGTCCACCGGCACCGTCTGTTCGTCGAAGTATCCGGAGGCCATGGCGCGCGCGGCCCGTTGATGCGAGGCGAGTGCGATGGCGTCCTGTTGCGCGCGGCTGATGTCGAAGCGCGCAGCGATGCGCTCGCCCAGCTCTCCCATGTGCGCACCGGTCATCGGATCGATCAGTCCGCCCATCAGCGTGTCGGCCGCGACGACGTCGCCCGGATGCGCGCCGAAGCGGTGCGCGGGCAGCAGGTACGGCGCCAGACTCATCGTCTCGGCGCCGCCGCCCACGGCGGCTTGTGCCTCGCCCGACTGGATGAAATGCGCGGCGAGCAGAACGGCTTCGAGCCCCGAGCCGCACAGACGATTGACCGTGAGCGCCCCCGCATGCGGCGCGATGCCGCCGCCGAGGGCCGCCACGCGGCCGAGGTACATGTCGGCCGGCGCCGTCTGATGCACGTTGCCGAAGACCGTCTGCTCGACGTCCTCGCCGGAGACGCCCGTGCGCGTGAGCAGCGCACGCACGACGCATGCGCCGAGCTCGGCGGGCGGTTTGTGTCGCAGGCTGCCGCCGAACTCGCCAATGGGGGTGCGAACCGCCCCGAGAATGACCACGTCGTTGTCCATCGTCCTGTCCCCCGAACACGTCGGGCGATCGACCGGCGCACGCATGCGGCCCGGCGTCGAGGAAGATCGGATGAGGATCGCCCGACGTCTAAGCGTAGGACGCAATCGCTCGCGGGGCACCTGACAAGGTTGACAGGTGCCCCGCGTGGGTCAGGCGCGAACGGTACTGCCTAACCCTGGAATGTCGCGTCGCCATCGAGCGGATACACCGGCCGTTTCACCCGCGAGAACGGGAACAGGCCGTAGTTCGAGCTGGTGACGCCGTCGCTGTCGCATTCGACCAGACCGGCCGAGATCGGCACGAAGACCGGGCGGCAATACATGCGCGACTTGAGCAGCAGGAAGCGCTCGCTGTGCGGATCGAGGCCGACGCACGTGAACACGCCGTGATCCCACGGCTCGTGGGTACGCTCCGTGACCACGATGCGCGCCGGGCCGATGTCGAAGAGCACCGTGCGGCCCATATAGCAGCGCTGGCCGGTGTAGGTCGGACCGCTCACGACGTACTCGCCGTTGCTGATCCTGCGCACGATGCCCGTGAGCACCGTCGGCGTCTTGGTGATGCCCAACTGCGTGAGCGCGCGCTTGTTGCCGAGCGCGAGCGTGATCTCGGCGCCCTCGCCCGCGGCAATCAGCGCTGCCACGGCTTCCGGATCGCACAGCGGCCCCACGCCAATGCCGGTCAGACCCCCCGCGAGCGCGGCTTCGAGCACGTCCATGGTGTCGCACGTGCCGCCCGACATGCAGTTGTCGCTGTGGTCGAGCAGCAGTACCGGCTTGTGTGCGCCGTCGGCGAGACGTTTCGCCTCGGCGATCGACGCCGCGAGCGGCGCGCTGCGGTAGACGAAGCCGTCGCGCTCATCCCACGCTTGCGCGGCGATGCGGTCCGCCACCGCCTGCGCGCGCGCGATGCCCGCCGCGTCGCCCTCGGCCGTCACCACGACGCTAAGACACGGCGCGGGAATGTCGGCGAGCGAGAAGCCCGAGAACACCGACACCGCAAGAATGCCCTCCTCGGCTTCGGCGCGCCGCGCCGCCTCGATGGCGCGCTTCATCGCACCGTCGTGGCTCGTGCTGCGCAGCGAGTGCACCATGAGCGGGGGCTGGCGCCACACGACTTTCGGGCGACGCTTGCCCGCGAGCATGTCGAAGAGCAACCGCCCGGCGTGCTCGCCGGTTTCGTACATGTCGACGTGCGGGTAGGTCTTGAAGCCGACCACGATGTCGGCGTTGGCGATGATTTTCGGGGTGACGTTCGCATGCAGGTCGAGCGCCACGGCAATCGGTGTGTCGGGCGCCGCCTCGCGCACCCGCGCGAGCAGATCGCCCTCCCCGTCGTTGCTGTTCTCGGCAACCATCGCGCCGTGCAGGTCGAGCAGGATCGCGTCGACCCCCTTGCTCGCCGCCACGATCCGGCCGCAGAGTTCGTCGTAGGCACCCGCCGCCACCGGACCGCTCGGATTGGCGCTCGCGGATACGGGCGTGATCATCTGCGCACCGGCCGCCGCGGCCAGATCGATGAACGCGGCCATGGCCGTGCGCATGCCCTTGTTCTCGCGATAGGCAGCCTCGTCGTAAGTCGGACCGTGATTGCCAAACGCCTCGAGCGGGGTCGGCACCGGCGAGAACGTATTCGTCTCGTGATTCATCCGCGCGATCATCACTTTCATGCGACACCTCCCGCGCGTTGGAGCATTGCCTGCAACAGCACGTTACAACCCGCTTCCAGATGCGCGGGATCGGCGTCTTCGATTTCGTTGTGGCTGATGCCGTCCTTGCAAGGCACGAAAATCATGGCCGTCGGCGCGATACGTGCGAGATACACCGCGTCGTGTCCGGCGCCGCTGATCGCGTCCATGGACGACAGGCCCAGCGCTTGCGCTCCGTCGCGGATCGCGGCGACGAGTTCGGGCGCGAACGGTTGCGGCGGGAAGTACACGACCTGCTCGATGGCGACGTCGATCCCGTTCGTGCTCAGTGCGGCACACTCGGCGCGCAACGCGGCGTTGAGTGCATCGAGTGTGGCGTCGTCCGCGGCGCGCAGATCGACGGAGAGCTTCACGCGCCCGGGAATCACATTACGCGAGTTCGGATAGTTGTCGACCCAGCCGACCGTGCCGCGTGCGTGCGGCGCGTGCTCGCAGGCAATGCGGTTCACCGCCTGAATCAGATGTGCGGCGGCGAGCAGCGCGTCGCGGCGCAGTTCCATCGGCGTGGGGCCCGCATGGGCTTCCATACCGGTGACGGTGACGTCGTACCAGCGCTGACCAAGTGCCCCCTGCACGACACCGATGGTCTTGTCGTGCGCTTCGAGCACCGGCCCCTGCTCGATGTGCGCTTCGAAATACGCACCGACCGCGCCGGGATGGCCGACGGCGGACGTCTCGCCGGCGTAGCCGATGGCGTGCAAGGCGTCGGCGACGCTCACGCCGTCATGGTCCTTCTGCGCGAGCGCATGCTCCAGCGAGAAAGCCCCGGCGTAGACGCCCGAGCCCATCATCACCGGGACGAAGCGCGAGCCCTCCTCGTTCGTCCACACGGCGACCTCGAGCGGCGCCTGCGTCACGACGCCGTTGTCGTTGAGCGTGCGCAGCACTTCCAGGCCGGCGAGCACGCCGTAGTTGCCGTCGAACTTGCCGCCCGTCGGCTGGGTGTCGATGTGGCTGCCGGTCATGACCGGCGGCAGGGCGTCGTCGCGTCCGGCGCGGCGCGCGAAGAGATTGCCGATGGCGTCGACACGCACCGTGCAGCCGATCTCCTTCGCCCACTTCACGAACAGATCGCGGCCCTGGCGGTCGAGATCGGTCAGCGCGAGACGGCAGACACCGCCTTTTTCCGTGGCGCCGATCCGTGCGAGCTGCATGAGGCTGTCCCACAGACGCGCGCCATCCACGCGCATTGCGGCAGCCGGTTGATCGAGACGTTGCATGTTCATGGATCCTTCAGTGCACGCGGCACGGTGTGCGTGCCGCCGCGTGCGTTGGCAAATGGCGCATGCCGCGCCGGAGGTCCGGGGAAGGCGGCATGCGTCGCGAAATGCGGGGGGCGCTCAGGCCACGCCCACGCCGAGATAGCGATCCTTGACCACTTCGTCGGCAAGGAACGTCGCGTTGTCCGCGCCGTACACGATCACGCCCTGCTCGACGATGTAGTGTCGATCGGCGAGCTGCGTGCAGACTTCCAGGTTCTGTTCGACGAGCAGGATCGCCACGCCCGCCTGCTTGATGAGCTTCAATTGCGCCACGATCTCCTCAACGATCACCGGCGCGAGCCCTTCGACCGGCTCGTCGAGCATGAGCAGACGCGGGTGATTCATCAGCGCGCGCCCGATGGCCAGCATCTGCTGCTCGCCGCCGGACAACTGGGCGCCGCCGTTCTTGCGGCGCTCCTGAAGGCGAGGAAAGATCCGGTAGATGTCCGCCAGTTGCCACGGCGAATCGCGTCGCGCGCCGAGCTTGAGATTCTCTTCGACGGTGAGCAGCTTGAAGATGCCGCGATGCTCCGGCACGAAGCACACGCCGCGCGCGGCAATGCGGTGCGCCGGTTGCCCGGCGACCGGTTTGCCGAGGAACGCGATGCTGCCGGCGCGAGGGGGAACCACGCCGGCGATGGTCTTGAGCGTGGTGGACTTGCCGGCGCCGTTGCGGCCAAGCAGCGTGACGAGCTCGCCGTCGCCGACGGTAAGCGACACGCCCTGAAGAATGTGGCTCTTGCCGTAATAGCTGTGAATGCCTGCGACGTCGAGAATCATGCGCGGCCTCCGGTGATCATGTTGCCCAGGTA